>Ga0302186_10000169_pt1 | contig 59680 bp, 45 predicted proteins | sample II_Bog_E1_2_FD_198782 | JGI IMG/M metagenome (GOLD analysis project Ga0302186, IMG submission 198782) | Peat permafrost microbial communities from Stordalen Mire near Abisko, Sweden - II_Bog_E1_1 | ecosystem: Environmental > Terrestrial > Soil > Wetlands > Peat | place: Sweden: Abisko...
TCATAGAAATATTGTGCGATTTAGGAATTTGTTTGTATTAATCAGTTAAAATGCCGTTCAATAAAACCTTATTTTAGGATTACATTTTTCTCCTCTTGTCTGAACGCAATCTTTTCTTTTACTCTTACTCATACAATCCTTATTTTGCTTTTTGTAAGCTCACTTCAGCGTATCTTAGGTCTTAAAGTTTGTAGGCTTGTTCTTTTGATGCTTTCTCCCGTATTTGCTCCTATAGTTTCTCTCTAAATAATAAAAATATGACTTAAGCAGTCTTCGTTTTTCTTAATTAATAATCTGCTCATGTCTTCTAGTCTAATGATCCTATAAAACCTTTTGATCATATATTAATGCCCACTCCCCTCTCTTTAATGGACTTTTAGAACGAATCTCCCACTCTTTTTGTGAATTACTGAGCATTTTAATTTTATTTAGTCCAACAATTAAGCTATATATCAAATTTTATTTATTTATGTTTTTTTAGTATTCATGACAACATGCCACAATGATTGCATGATATTTAGCAATGATAAATTGCATTAGAATCTAAAAACATATTGATTTCCGATTATATTGACAGTTGAATTTCATTAAAATGATAAAAATAAAAATATTATCTAATTTTCATTAACAAAATGTCTAATTATAAGTGATAATTAAATATTTTTGTCTATTATTTAATCAAAGATATCGTTAGAGGTCATTAATTTTAGTACAGTCAATCATTATTTTTCTTTGAAGCATTTGTGCCAACAGCAAGCTCAAAGAGTTTTATTATACCCTCCATAGTCAATACTACAAGATAATCTCGATTGAAATTGTCCTTCTTATTATCATTTCTATTTTTAAAAAATAAATAAATTTCTTATAGCATCTCAAAGAAGATATATATTTATCTATTTTTCGATACTCTTATAATATATAATCACATTAATAAATACTAATGTCTCTTGTGAATACAAAAAACTCGACCTAAAAGCAAATGATATTAAATAGCACAGCAAAAGAATCCTAACTTTTATTTTATATAACAAATAAAAAAGCAGGATTAACGTCAGTGCTCTTGCTTTAATTCCTTCGAATGCAATCACCTTATCATTGATCATTTATAAAACCTCATCGAAAATTAACGAAGTTTATAAATTTTATGTTAATGACCTTTAATTTTCGATATAACTATAAATTAATTTCAAGAATGATAGAAAACCATTTTGAAAACATCAATATCCTCGGCAAAAAAATTGTGCAAAGCCCTCTAAAAAATGAAAACGTACTATACTCCTCAGTGTCACCCAATCTTGATTATTCCAACAAATTTGGAAAGAGTAACAGTATGCATCCGAATCAGCAACCAGTTCACCTCATCCATACAAGCTGGGTGCCTTCCAATGGCCAACCATTGCCAACTAGAATTATACCTCCTAATAATACTCTTGTGTCTAATGCCTATCCTTTGACAAACAGAAAACCATCATTTATAGAACTTGGAGGAGGCAGTCGATAAAAGAAAAACAGTCCAGATAGAATGACGATAACTCTCGGGGGATAAGACAAATGTCAACAAGTCGTGACTCCCTAATATCTCAACCGAAAAATTATGATCTTGTAGGGGAGGATAAAAGAACTTCACAGATAGAAGCAAATGATGGCAGCTGAAATGAACTAAAAAGTGAATAAGATTCTGTCTGAAAATGAGAGGCTAATAAACATCATCAAGGACTTTTAATAGAAGAGCATGAATTCAACTGGCGAACCAAAAATTTAGGGCAAAGAAAAAGAATTATAAAACGAATTTAATCTTGAAGAAATGTTGGAATCACAAATCAATGTAAACCTTGAGTTGAGAGAAGAGCTTTAAAAACATAAAATTGAGTGTGAATCTGCTTGTTCCAAATTAGCAAATTCTTTAAAAGAAAAAGAAGTGGTTCATTCTAAAATTGAAGAGAAATAGGCTTAAAATTCATCATTAAAATTGTCTCATTAAAAATTGCAGATTAAACTTAGGTAATAAAACGAGAAGTATTGCTAAAAAATACGATCTTTGGAAACCACCATCGCATCCTTAGAATAAACAAGACAAAAAAGAGAGACAGCCATAGAATAGGTCATTCAAGAGAAAGAAAAACGGATTCTTTAATTGGAATAATAAAATTATGGACTCTCCAAAAGGATTGAAGAGAATGCTCTTGAAATTGCTGAACTAGGCGAAGAAGTTTCCGCTTCCAAGATGCAGCACATGTGCGAAAGTTAAGAGATATAGACTCTTAAGAACCAAGTATAAGAGTTATCCAAGCCTCAATAATGTAAAAAATGCAAAGATCTGCTGTATACGGTTTTCAGGCTTAATTCTCAGCTAAATAGAAAGTGAATGATTTTGCAAATATGATATCATCCAAATTTCCAAATATTTAACATAAAGGGGTCTTCACGAATAGGATTTGTTACAGAAATTGGCTCCAATAGTTAGTAGTCTATAAATTCAGATTCGAGGAAAGCTTCTGTTTGTTTGTTGGTCACTTCTGCAACAGACAAATCTGGTTACTCATTAAGAATTTTGGAGCGAACGTCCTTTGATACTCTGTTTATTCGTAGAGCTCGCTTTATTTTTTGTATCAATTCTGGTCCGAATCTTGCGTTTCTGATTTTAAACAATCATACGTTTAGAAGGATCCTAAAGATTATATAGTATCGTTATTTTCTCCTAAGCTCTTCAAGATTTATCTGCCTCCATCGATTCCAATATTATTTTTGCTGATGTCAACAATTTAGAGGATCTAATTTTTATTCAGGCATTGAGCTAAACTAAAAGCAAATTCATCTTACAGCAAATTTCCCGATAGATTGAGTTCGATAATTGAAATATTGCTTTCCATCAGTTTCATTAAGGCAGAAGCCGAATCATCCCCAAGGTGATTATTTGAAAGGGTTAGTCTAACTAAAGTATTATTAAAGCTTAAAGACTTCAGCAGCATATTAAAGATTGTTTTATCCAGATAGCAAAAATCTAAGTTAAGATTATACAGGCGATAGCTGTCCATTTTTACTTATTTTGTTTATAAAACTTGACCGATATACCCCATTGCCTCTGCTGTTATTTTGCTGCAAACAGGTCCTAACGATCTAAGGTGTGATTTCAGTTTTAATAAAGAGATAAAGGATGTAGCCATTTTTTAGTCCTGCCAGTCCATCTGCATGTGATAGATCTTTCCATTCACGCGGATCGCATTAAGCAGGGCTTGCAGTGAAACTTTTTCAAATTGAAAAGAATTTCTATTTAAGCTGATTAACTTTACATTTACTCTATCCATTCGATGTGGTTAAAATTTTTTGAAATGATTTGCAAACAGTTTTTGCCCATATTATTGCGTGATAGATCAACCCGAGTAATTCGCTTAATTCCTAATAAAGCTTCAATTTATTAGGTACACTCCTCGCCTATTCCGTTGCGACTCAGATTTATCATCTTCAGACAACGCATTTACACAATTCTACTAATTAGTTAGCGAAGAGTGTTTTTGGAAAAACCCTAATTCTAAATAGCTGTACCCTGTCTTTGAAGTTTGATAGGTCTATTAACTCGATCATATGAAATTTATTGGAGGGCGAAAAAGAAGTCAAGGGTAGCTTGGTATAGCTTAGCCTGCTTGGAAGGCTGAGTCGATCAATCGCCAGCAATAATGTCGTAGGTTACGAGTTGGCCTGAGCCACGATTGGCAGTGGATATGAGGGTACTTAATCTTATTCTAGGCTGAGATATTCTTCCCAGCTCTTAGGCATTACAATTTCCTCTCCAGTTTTTTATTTGTACTTGCTTCGAATATATTATATTGTTTTATTTTGTTCCACTAGCTTCTTCTGCATTCAATTTACTTATGATATATGATAATCAATAATAAATGATTTGTTTGGAGTTATATAACCAAATGATTTTAACTTATTAATTATTTAGTAAATGTAAAAAGAGAGTTTTTCTAGACATAATCTGATCAAAGGAGCCCTGTGGGGTGCAGTTCTTGGAGATGTTATAGGAGCACATCTTGAGTTCGATAAAGATGTCAATGAAAAAAAGATACAGGAATCATTCAATATTATAGGCGGGGGTAAACATCACCTCGAGGCTGGACAGCCAACTGATGATTCATAACTTAATTTTTCTGTGCTTCGAGGATTGATGAGAGGAAAGGGTTTACTTAATCTAAATTTCATAGCTGAGGAAATGGGAAACTGGTATTTATCAAAACCCATAGATGTAGGCAATACTATTAGAAATTCTGTGCCAAAGGCATGCAATATGAAAGTTCATCAAGCTCATCTTTGCAGAAAAGGAGCTAAAGAATGTTCTCAGACTTCTCAGAGCAACGGAACATTGATGGCTCTAATAGGTTTAGCTTTATGGTGTTATAAGCTGCCCGTTGATGGTATCTTCAAAGCAATCAGGTAATTTACAAAACTAATTCATCCAAACGAATTGGTTATCTTATCAAATATATTTTATGTTCTAATAATCCATTATCTCTTAAATCATCCCGAATAGGCTGAAAAATCGATGAAGGCCTTTCAGTTTGCAAAAAAATAAATATTTTCATTCACCACAAACGCATAATTTGTTAAATGGATTTAAACTATATAGACTTCTTTCAGCAATCCAAGCATTTTAGATGAGCAAGCGTCTATTGTTAAGGCCTCAGGATGGGTGAGAGTTGCCTTGAGCTATTCTGTTCTGCACTTAATTGTTTCTAAATCTTTCAAAGAGAGTATTCGATGGATTATTTCGCAGAAAGGGGATACTGACACAAACGCATGCATTATGGGCGGTTTATTAGGAGCTTATTATGGATATTAAAATATTGTCATGAATGAGCAAGTTGAAAAAATAGCAAAATGGGTATCAAAAAATAAACGAAGGCCTGATTGGCTGATTCCAGGGAAAGTGATTCCAAAGTTTACTGATTTTTTAGAAAAATAATCGCCTACTTAGCTAAAGATGATTGGCAGTGAGGCATAGTATGAAAATTCTCCTCAAAAGAATTCTCCAATTAATAAATCTCCGAAAAAATGATAATCCAAAATTGATTATAAAATGAATTTTTAATGTGAATTTTTAAAATACAAATATATCGAATAAATACATATAGTTGAAACAATTACAAATAAATTACCTGATTTAGTCATATTTTTGACTGTTGCGTTTTGTCGCTGATAATTTAGTGATTCTTTATTTTATTTATAGTCCCTATAATATAATAGATGCATTCACCTCAAAAGCGTTTCAGCTCAAACCCTCCTTTGAAAGCGCCTTAATTCGAGCCGTCTCCAATAAAAGTTAATCCCAAAAATCAGAAAGGAAGTTAAAAAGCATCATCATTGATTGCTCATGGGGATCAAGGGATTAAAAAAATCCACAATAAACAAGCAAAATATGAACAGAATACGTTAAAAGGACTTGAAATGAATATGGAAGTATACTATTTATTAATTTAGAGTGATAACGATGAACTTTAAAATTATCTTGATTTAATGAAATCTGGACCTATTGATAAAATTAAAAAAAGCACAAATCTCCAGGCACACTAAAAAAAGGAGAATTATTTGACTCCTCCCCCTCTTCTAAATCCAAATCTTACCCAAGACATAACAGTGAATGATGCTACTAAATCTATCAAAGGTTAGAGTTCCTTTTAAAATGAACCGCACCCTGCCTTTGAAAATTCAATGGCCTAAACCTAAGTATATAACAAATCTGAAGCAAATTCTTTTGTATTAAATCCCAATCAAAATGACATGTCATCTAACTTTAAGAAATAAGTCTAACCTTTAAAATCAAGTTTTTATCAAAATAACTGTCGAAATCTTTAGAAAGAAAGTCTGAACCATCAAAAAAACAAAATGTTTTGTGAAAATTTGCAATGCTCCATTTCAGATTTACATCATTAATAAAATTCAATTTAAAATTCAAAGGATCAGCCCCATTTTAACATCTCTAGTTACCATGCAAACACTTAACCACAAATCAGAAATTAGATCAAAAATCACCGGGCATAAAATAATCCTTAAAGTGATAGAAAAAAACTGGATAAAGTGCCTGATAAAAGGTTAACTCTTCGAGATTATTTGTATATAGCTCAGTTATCTGAAAATAGATAAAAAAGCACTACTGCTTTAGGAAGTTAATTTAAAAGTGCTTCGAGATAAAATTCTCGTAAGAAGAAGAGTCAGGTTAGCAAAGGAGAAGTCTTGAGCCGAATAAAAGAGTAGATTAGCCAGAGCATAAAGACAATTCAAAATAACCTGCATGAGGCATTAAATTTTATTGAAAATTCTCGATAAATCACAAATTAGCAGGAATAAATTATGAAGATGTACAATTTATGCAGGATAATAAAAGATCAAATGGTGGGACAGAGCGAATAGGTTGCTAAATTCATAACAGATAGCAATATTCAATGATAAAACATACATTATTTTATTATTTTAATCAGAACACAGTTATCTTTCTTCCTATCTTATTTCTAGACATTGGGAGTTAAATATGATATGATTTAATTGTGTTTTCAATATATAAGAATAATTATTTATTAATTTCAATGGAAGAGGACAAATGCGAGTTGATGGGGATAAACATTCTCCCCTTGCTGAAGGAAGGAAGTTTCAAGTTTGGAATTTGGGCGAGCTCAATGCTTATTGGGTACCTATTAGTGTCTGGCAAATATAAATCCTGTCTTGACTTTTATGGCATTATGAAAGATAAAGTTGCTTCTGTTAAATGATTATGGAAGTTATAAACAGCCTTACTTACACTCATATTATAATCTTGCATAGCAAGTTTAATTATTCAATAGTATCCTAACATCCCATTGATTAAACGCAAAGGCAAATTGTAAAGAAATTGCTGATGTGCATTAATATTTTAGATATTTTACCATTCTTCAAAGAGAAGAATCAATTTTTTAAACCTGATGTAAAAATAATTGAATATAAAGAATTATAGAGTAAAATGAACCAAATTAAAATAAACTTGAAAATATATTTGATGAAGCTACCCTATTACCCATTTTTCCATATTTTTCAACTTTGAAAAAAATATCTAAATTAATTTTAATATGATTAGAATAGAATCTGAATATTTAAGTGATTTACATAATTTGAGATTTATTAGAAACAATATTATTTTGCATGAGCGACTGTTAAATATCACTCTTCTCGCATATGCTGCAAATCATTCAAAATTCAGGAAAGTACTTCTTTCGCAAGGGATATTATTAGAATTGCTTAGATGTAAGTGATTTAAAATATGTTACAGTTTAGTTTGGAGTTGGTGGAATTGATGCTGGAGCCTTTATTGGTCTATGTCTCCCTCGATCGTGTTCCGATAATAAAATTGTAAATGGTATTAATCGGGCGTTTGCATAAATACATTCAGCTTATAGTGTTTTTTCCATTGATTCTCAATCCGATAGATATCACGTTGACAATGACTGGCTAACCTATTTAACTTTGACCTTACTCGGAATATTAGTATTGGTTACTATTTATAGCACTCTAACAGCTAAAACTCATAAAATCATCAAGGCTTTCAATGCAAAATAAAATATGGCTCATTTTAAAATTAGATAGAAATAAGATTTAAATATATTTGATGGTGTTCGGGCGATTGCAATGATGTGGGTCGTTATTGGTCATATTTACTCTTTTATGCTTGGATCTGGTATCAAAAATATAATGACAATTAATAATCAGGCGTTTAAGCCCTTTTTCCTTATCATTTAGGCTGGAATGGTTTCAGTAGATGTATTTTTTATGCTTGGAGGCTTCTTCTTAGCCTTTGTATTTCTAAGACAAAATACAAATGACCTCAGTATCTATCCTTTGGGGATCCTGCAAAGGGCTTTAAGAATATGGCCTGCTTATATTATCACAATGATGTTTTATTACTCGGTATTCATTCAGTTGGGAAGTGGTCCAAGTTGGAATAAAGTTCAGCCTGATGTTTAACAGTGTTCAACCATGTGGAGATCTATATTTTTCATTGGAAATCTAGTAGATAACGGGAGAGTTTAATGTCTGGGATGGAGTTGGTATCTTCAAGTTGACTTCCAATTATTCTTAATATCTCTTTTTCTACTTTTTGTTTATAAAAAACAAAAGATAATTGCATTAATAGCAACCATACTCTTCATGATCGCATCAACAGTGTTTTGCTTCATGTATACCTATAATGAAGAAGTAAAATTATTCACTGACTTATCGGCATTTAGTACTTTCTAAGGCTTTATGTGGAATGTTTATACAAAGCCATGGGGAAGGAGTCCACCTTATTTAATGGGACTAATTTTTGGTGTGCTGTACATGGATTTCAAAAGTATCCTGAACATAATTTAGATAACAAGTCAAACTTAAATTAATCAAAGGGTTTATTAACTAAAGTTCAACAATATTTTACTAGGAAATCTGTAATAAAAACTATTGTTGAATGTGTTGGTCTCGCTCTTATGGCTTTCGTTACATTTATACCGAGATTATTGCAAGTTGGTTATGTTTGGCCACAAAGTTTGCACTCTCTTTACATTTCACTTTCCAAGATTATTTTTATTTTTGGAGTGATCTGTACAGTTCTTCCAACAACTTTAGGCTTTAAACACTCCTTCTTAAATCTTATCTTAACTCCTAAAATATTCCACTTTATTGCACGCATATCTTTCTGCACTTATCTCGTACATTTAATGATTGTGTTTCAATTTGTCTACACGAGAACATATGATTTGTACTACAATATTACTGATATGTTTGTAGTTTATATGGGGATTCTCGTCATCAGCCTTTTCTTTGGATTCTTAATGACTCTGATCATTGAAGTACCGTTCTCTAATCTGCAAAAAGAGCTGATGTCATATTTGAAAGTATCTGCAAGAGGCTAGAAGAAGCTTCCGTAAATTAGTAACAACAATATCTCTTCTTCATTAAAATAGAATTTTTTGATAATTAATCAATAATAGTCCAGTGTACAGGGAGAGGGTGTTTTTAAAATATAAAAAGCATAGAAATGATGAAATCACTTAATGGTATGAATTGTTTATCAAATCAACTATTTAATTACCTCTAAATTTAAATTTAAATAAAACTGAAATTATCATAAATTATTACATTTAATTATAATTCTAATAATTTACTAATTCTTTGATAACGAATCTTCAAAACTAAAAACCATCTGTCTATGAGACTGATCAAACCTATTTCGTTGTAATCTCGAATAATACAGTTGTTTGAAGTGTGCAGACCAACTCTGATGCCTATAATTTCAATTTTAGTTATTATAATCATGAGGATAATTACTAATTTTTAGTTGATAAATATTTTTTAGTTCCTTTTAAGAATTTGCCTCTTTTGATTTACTTTAAAATTAATATTAAAAAATAATCTCTGTTCTTGAAATATTGACAAAAATGAGAATTCTATACCAACTTACTCCTTCAATATTTAAAAAAACTTCAGTTACCAGAATTAAATAATTACGTCAGAAATAATAAAATAAATTTTGACAGAATTAATCCTTTTATAATATTTAGGAATTCATGGAGGATATCAACATTTCTACCCGCCAGATGATCAATGATTAGCCAGAAAAAGAAGATTAAATTAAACCTATTTCGTTCATGGCTATGTTTAGGTTCGCTAACTCATTTGATTACGTTCTTATGGCAATTGGCACTATCTGTGCTAGTGCAATGGGTGCTGCCCTGCCCGCTTTTGCATTACTTTGGGGCAGCATGACAGACAGCTTTGGCAATAACGACAGTATGGTTGAAGCAGCCAAATAGGTGATGTTTAAATTTATTTATATCGGAGTGGCAGCCGTGTTCGCTGGCTGGGGCATGTTTGGCTGTTGGATGATAACAGGCTAAAGACAAGGCATTGCCTGCAGAAAACAGTACCTCAAAAGTTTACTGAAGCAAGAAATTGGTTGGTTTGACACCATCAACCAATCGGAGTTAGCAACAAAATTTGCAACTGATTCTTTTTCTTTTCAGGGAGCAATTGGCTAAAAAGTATCAACTATCATTATGACTTTAGCGATGTTCGTCGCTGGCTTTGCAATAGCTTTCTACACAGGCTGGCTGATGACTCTTGTTTCGCTCTGCTCTCTTCCAGTTATAGCACTTGGAGGATATTTATACGCGATGGCCATTGCAAACAAAAGCAAGGATCAAGAAAAATAGTATGCTTAAGCTGGTGGTATGACATAACAAGCCATAGCAGCTATCAAAACCGTCAAACAGCTCAACGGTTAACAGTTTTAAGCTGATAATTACTCCGAGACATTGAAGTCAGTCACTACAAAGGCCTTTAAGTATGGTGCTTACCTTGGAATTGGTATGGGTACTCTATTTTTAAGTATGCTTTTTTCCTATGCTCTTGGCTTCTGGTTTGGATCGGAATGCGTTGAGGGAACTAATAGCTGTCCTCCTAGTTGGAATGGAGGGCATGTTTACTCTGCTGGAAATGTGCTAGTGGTCTTCTTCAGCATTTTGATGGCTGGGTTCAACTTGAGTCAGCTTACTCCTTCTATTAAGAAGATAGCTGAAGGCAGATCTGCAGGAGCTAGAATTTTTAGTATAATCGACCGTTAACCGACCATCGCATCTAGTCCTAACGCTATCAAGCCAACATAATTTAATGGAGTATTCAAATTTGATGGAGTAGCATTCGCATATCCAAAAGATAAATCTAGAAATATTCTCCAAAAATTGGACTTGGTAATAGACAGCAAGTCTGTGGGCTTTGTAGGGGAGTCAGGCTGTGGTAAGTCGACAATCTTTCAATTGATGATGAGATTTTACGACCCTGATGAAGGCCGGATCACTCTAGATGGCGTCGATCTGAGAGATCTAGATCTATTTTGGCTCAGAGATCAAATAGGATATGTGGGGCAGGAGCCTGTTCTTTTCGCTACTTCCATCAAAGAAAACTTGCTCTTTGGAAAGGAAGATGCCACTGAATAAGAGATTAATGCTGCATTGAAAAAAGCTGAGGCTTATGAATTCGTTTACAATTTGAAAGAGAAATTGGAGACTTATGTAGGAACAGGAGGAGGTCAGATATCGGGAGGACAAAAACAAAGATTAGCCATTGCAAGAGCCATACTCAAAAACCCAAGAGTCCTACTTCTGGATGAGGCCACTTCTGCCCTTGATAGAAGAAATTAAAAACTAATCCAAAATACTCTCAATAAGATAGCAGAAGAAAAGATAACCATAACTATCGCTCATAGAGTCAAAACTATTATGAACTGCAGCCAAATTTATGTGTTGGACAGAGGAATGATCCTAGAGCACGGCAAATTTAATGAATTAAATAGATACAAAGACAATACCGATTTAGATTAAAAGGAGTAGGCAGCCTTTGTCAAAGTACATAGCAAAAAACATCAAGAGCTGGAGTAGATAATCCCTGATAAGCCTGAACAATAATAGCTTAAAGAATAGCAATAACCTAAATATATTGTGCCTGGATAGACTCAGGTGCCACTAACCTAGGAGGAAAGGCAAAAGAAGTAGCAGTAGGAATTAGTTAAAAAATACGAAGAAGATGTCTCTGGCCGTCTATTCTCCTATTGCAGTGATAGAAAGCTGCTGTTTGCTTTCGGTATTTTTGTATGCATGGTCAATGGAGTTATTTTCCCTGTTTTCAGTATTTTCCTTGCCAAAATGCTTGCTATTCTAATCAACTTTAGCAATGATCCAAGTGGAGCTCGTCGCGATGCAAATACATATGCTCTTATCTACTTCTTACTCGGGATACTTGCCTTTATAGTTCAATTACTACAGCAAACCATTTTTAATATTATAGGAGAGGAAATGACTCAAAAAATTAGAAATTAGACTTATCTCAAGATACTTAAAATGCCAGTCATTTGGTTTGATAAACCTCGAAACAGTAGTGGTTCACTTGCCGCTCGGCTGGCGTCTGATTGTCAAACTGTTAATGGACTGACAACTACTTATGTTGCTATTTTGGCACAAAACCTGACTAACCTGGCTGCCGGAATCATCATTGCTTTTATATATTAATGGAGAACATCTTTAGTTGCTTTGGGTTTAATTCCTTTCATGATTATCGCTGGAGCCATTCAGATGGCCTTTACTACCGGATTTAGCGCCAAAACTGACTCAGCCTACAAAGATTCTTCTAACTTAATTACCTAGGCTATGATCAACATCAGAACAGTAACATCTTTTGGGTATGAAGACATGATTGAACGAAAATACTCAAACCGTCTAAAAGATCCTCTTGCAATTGGAATAAAAAAAGGAAATATTTCTGGTATTCTCTATGGACTGTCACAGCTCATTATGTTTGTGGTCTTTGCATTAATATTTTACTTTGGCACAGTATTTATCAGAGATAATGGCCTTAGTATTGCTGATGTATTTACAGCAATCTATGCACTTATGTTTGCTGGCATGACTGCAGGCAACAACTCTCACTTCATGCCTGATGTGGCTGCTGGCAAAAACTCAGCGGCCAACATCTTCTAAATTCTGGATGGTGAAGATGAAGATCAACTTCAGATTAAGGATGAATCCAAAATGGTAAAGATGCCGATCAAAGGGCATTTGCAACTGATAGATGTTGATTTTAAGTATGAGACCAGGGAGGAATATGTGTTTAAAAACATGAATTTGGATATTCCAGCTGGATGGAAAGTAGGCTTTGTAGGACCTTCTGGTTGCGGAAAATCTACCATTCATCAATTACTGCAAAGGTTTTACGAGCCAACCAAAGGATAAATTCTATTGGATGGAGTTAACCTTAAGGACTACGACATTCATTTTCTTCGTTCTTGTTTGGGCGTGGTTAGTCAATAGCCAGTTCTCTTTAATGAGACGATTGGCAACAATATTAAATACAACAAATACGATGCGACCCGCTAAGAAATAGTGTAAGCAGCAAACGAGTCCAACTTTAACCCATAATTGGTAAAAATAGAATAAGTTAATGGACCTGTTATCGAAATCAAGACGTTATAAGCGAAAAAGAAATAAAAAGATACGATAGATGCATAAAATTCGAAAAGGAAAGACGGGCAGGGATTCAATAAAAATGTTGGAGTGAAGGGATCGCACATTTCTGGAGGACAAAAACAAAGAGTAGCAATTGCCAGAGTCATTTTGAGACATCCTACTGTTCTTTTGTTAGATTAGGCTACTTCTGCCCTAGACAGTGCAAATGAAAAGATTGTGCAGGAGTCATTGGATAGAATCATGATCAACAAAACAGCCATCAACATCGCCCACAGAATTGATACGGTCCGAAACTCTAATCAAATAATGGTGTTTGAAAAGGGTACGATTATTGAGAAAGGAACCTACGATGAGTTAATGGAGAGGAAGGGGTATTTCTACAAATTGTAAAGAGGATTATAATTTGTGTGATTGTTATATTGAGATAGCTATTCTAAATATCGAAATTTAATGAATTAATGAATTTAAAGATAATTTAAAAGATTAAAGACATAATATAGATAATATCAACAACACGATTTTTTTTTATTAGCTGTATTTCCTCCCTTTAATTTTAGCGATCCTCTTTATATTTTTTATGATGTGTTGTTGCTGTTGGCTGGCTTATTGCTTTCCTAATTATTGCTGGTGATATCAGTTTCCCTCGAACTTTTTCTTTTGGAAGGAGTTAAATAATTCTTTCCTACTTTATTCATCGCTACGAGCGAGTTATACTCAATTCTGCTCCATAATTCTTCAATTCCTTCGTTTGTCTTGCAAGATACTTCACAATGACAATTGGTTTCATCTTGAAGACTTAGACTTTGCTCTATATTCGTTGTACTTTGCATATCAATTTTGTTTCCCACGAGCATCCTCCTTACTCCTTGAGGACAATTTTAATCAATCAATTTCTCCATATCGAAGATGAGTTTTTGGTTTTATTCGATTTTTTAATTTACGTCATAGACAATTATCACGATATTTGCATCTGTATACTTGAATAGAGTACTTTTAAGCTGACTTGTGGCGAGACATCGAAAACGTTATTGACCAGTAGTGTCCCATATCTGTAATTTTACGTTATAAATATCAATGGTCCTCATTATAGTAAAAAAATCAATACCCACAGTAGTTACCAAATTTGTGTTAAATTTCTATCCTCTTAAACCCTTAATAATGGATGTCTTTCCAACACCCCAGCCTCCGACAAAACACACTTTAATGAGTTGATCGATATCCTTCATCTCTGGCTTTTATTGAAGCATCTAATACACCGAATCATTGATGTTAAACTTGGTTTTATCAATTACTTTTTGACAAGTTGGACATTCCATTAGTTTTTTCCTGCATTATCCGCAATAAGTATGCCCGCATAAGCTGGTTAATGGTTTACGAGTAGTAGTATTAAAACGCAAAGTACATTATTTACAATTCATTGGAATCGATACTATTTAATTATGATTTTAGATTCGATATTATTTTGGCTAAAAATACAATTAGTAGATTAAATATCAATAGCATGGCAGCCAAGAGAAGTTTAAATAATATTTCAGAGATGTTATATGATATTAAGGGGAAAATGTTTATATATCTAATAAAACTAAAGGGAATATCATAAAATAACATCAGCAGCAACGTCGATTATTATTATTTGTTACCGCTTCATTTTTCAAAGCAAAAGATCCTTTATTACGTTTGTTAGGCACGTTATTAGTTTTAATTTCATTATTAGGCTTCATCAGTTATACTTCTTCAGTTTTATAAAAATTTTGAGTCTTTTTACTTTCAGTTTTCGTCTTAACTGCTGAAGGATATTTCATAATAATTATTTTATCCATAATTGACCTGGAATAATATTCCAGAACGCTCCATACTTATTAAACTCCTTAATCACCTATGCATGAGATTTAACAATGATGAGTTTTATCATTGCTATAATCTACAGTAATTGTGCTGTCTTGGGAGTTAAGCAGATCAGTTTTGTTGCCCACTATGATTTTTCTGATTTTGTCAGTGCTGTTTTATTCTACAAGCTAATTCCAATATTAGAGACGATTCCATTGTGAATTTTGAGTTATATCATAAACAATTACCACAATATCTGAACCTAAATTATCAAAGAAATACCCTTGATTTGCGAAATAGATAAACTATTGAAGCGTTATTGGCCAGCAGTATCCCATATTTGAAATCTAATAATCTCTTGATCAACTATCCTATCTATAATAGCGAAATCTAATCCGATTGTTGGGAAAGTATTTTATTTAAATGCCTATCCCTTCAGTCTTTGAATCAGAGATGTCTTTCCGACATTTGATTATCCAACAAAACAAACTTTAATAAAGTTATCAATTCTTTTTGTTTACGGCTTTGATTTTTAATAGACAATAGTATAGAGAGCCTCATTTATTTTAAATTTATCTTGATCGATTTCTTTTTGGCAAGATGGACATCTCACTAAAGTTTTGCCACATAATTCACAAAAAGTGTGTGGGCATTGATTTATCTGGGGCTTGCGAGTCGTTAGATTATACTCTTCATGACATTATGTGCAATTCATTGGCTCAGTAATAGATTGTATATATTAATTATGATAAAGATTTCTTCTTAAAAATTGTTAAAATTGTACTTTTTATCTTTGCTAAATTAAAAATTAATATGATTATTACTAACCATATGAAAGATATTTATAGGAACTTGTATCTTTAAATTTAAAGATAAAATTATATGCAGATAATCTTTGTGTGAAAGTTCATTATTGCTTAAATTCATAACCTTCATTCACCCTAAATTATTGTTTATTCTTATAAGTAATAATATGACCAACAATAAAATCAACAGCCACAATCACTTTCCCTTTTATTCATTACATTTACTGTTTTTAGTTTTTTAGAATCGCCTTTTTTTTTTTGCGGACTGTTGTTTTTAGTTTTACCAATGGTTGTATCTTTAAATGGGTTTTCAGGAATTATGATCCTCTTCATAATGATTCTGACATTCTATTCTATGATGGACCAAAACTCCTAAATTCCCTCGTAGGTCTTACATGAAATTTGGTAATAATTTATTTTTTCAGTGGCAATTACATTCCAACTTGTATGGTCGAGAGGATTTATGCTACTCTTTTTATTTATTCTATCTAACAAATCGGTTTTATTACCAACTAAGATTTTTATTGAACTTTAGGGGCAGTGCTTAGTGGCTTCTTCATACCAGCTGCAGACGTTATTGGACTTGCCATTTTGAGTGACATCATAAACAATCACGACAATATCTGAGTCTATGTGGGCTTAGTCATTTACTTTTGTAGTGCAAAGGGGATATGGCTCGATAACGCTATTGTCCAGCGCTATCCCATAGCTGAAATCTAATGTTATGGTCATCAATGGTTCTATCTTCAAATGCGAAATCGTATCCTATGGTTGTTATAGTATTTTCTTTATAATCCTACCCTTTCAGTCGACTGATCAACGATGTTTTTCCCACTTTACTTTCACCAACAAAGCATACTTTAATAAATTTATCGATGTCCTTTGTCGCTTGTTTTTATTGCAAAATTGAATAGAGGGAGTGATTGATGATGGATTTGTTTTTATCAATCATAGTTTGGCATACGGGACATAGAAGCATCTTACTGCCACACGACTCGCAAAAAGTATGCCCGCATTGATTGATAGTTGGCTTACGAATAGTGGTATTGTACCGCAGGTTGCATTTTGTACAATCCATCGTTTTAAAACAAGTATTATTTCAATTGCTGATCAAAAATCAAAATCTCATAATGTTCGATAAAACAATTAATGTTTCATAATTAAGCCTACAAATAAGAAACCATTATCTTTACTTTAGTAACCAAACTGGTCAAAAATTTACTTGTTACAGAATCAATCTAAATCAATCTCGTATTTATTTATGACAGAGAAATTGTTTTTTCTCTTACTATATTTTTTAAAAAAATTGCTCCATATTTTTCTTATAATTGAACTGATATCCAAACTCAAAATATATAATTTAATTCCCCATAAGCTATATATTTATTTGTAAGTCTCAGTTCTCCAACTTTTTACTTTTTAGGATTTCGTTTTCATGTTGTGGAATTGGCAGGAGTAGAATAATGGTTCCTTTTCTATAAAAATTACTTATACTTACTTATACAAAATATTATGACATCAGTCATTTGGCCGCAAGTCGGATAGTACGTTGATTTCAGAGATCGGGACAACACTTGGCACGTAGGTCTAGTCATTGCTCGCAACTAATCAGAAATAAAAGTGCGTAGTGAAGGATGGGGACAAAAATACGATGAGGTAATCTCAATTTCTGATGATCCTACTGCCATTCGTAACAGCAGAATACAACCCTTTCGCTCCCTCTTAAGAGGGTATACTGGATTGCAAAAAATACCAGGAGTGCGTTAACACTGGAAATTTAGTAATGAAGATCATGAGACGCGCTTAAAAAAAATATAAGACTTCCTCTCGCATCTACACCTTAAAACCTGCGAAGAACTCACCCAATTCATCAGAGGTGAACATTATTTCTATGTGGATTTTTTAATGACCAATACCTATCAACAGACATTAGATCTGAACAAGGTTTATCAATACTTTCGGAAACACATCGCTCTGGCTAATTCCTATATTAATTTTATGATTTAAAAAAGAGGCATTAATTGGGTGTATATAAATGGAGGTTAGAGTTATGATGATTTACTAAAATGGGAGAAGACTTATGCCCAGTGTTACTACTAGATTTTTTAAGCCCTGTACACAATTTCTGGTCTATTTTAACGTCTCTCTGGTTTTACTAAAAACAATTAAAAATTTATCAGGATGATTGTGGGAGTTTGCGAAACACACTAAAACTATATTGCTGAAGAGTATAACAGTTTGAAGTTAGTGGATTCAGTCAAAGCTCTCATAAAATAAATTTACGATTCGGTTTGCTCAGCTCAGCCTCCGAGATTAGTATTTTCTTTTGTCTACAGTATCTTCCAATTATTTTTATCAATTTAGAAATCAATCCAATTGCAATAAGATACTTCGGCAATTCCCTTGCTCCTTGACCAGCTTTTCAAAAGTAACCATTGATTGATAAAGTAATAACTGTTAAATTCGACGAGCTGTAGCCCGAAGATATGAAATTCAATGAAGTTGATAGAGAAATTGAATTTATGATGAATCATATCAAAAGTATCTATACAAGATATAACAAGCGAGTCAAGATAATTGAGTGGCTATAGATAACCAAAATTAAAATCAATCTAATCCTTCTCCGTTGTGACAAATTGGAAAGAAAGTTGAAGGGGATTAATCGTCTCAAGGATTACTGCGAAATCTCAATGAGGGAATAGTAAAACTGGAGTATTACTCGATAGAGATGGAAAGAAATCTTGACCAACGGTAATTGCTTTTAGTTGTTGTTTCTGCATAATGATCACATTTAAATCTTCAGAAAATCGATAGAACTCACCATTACTTTATACAAATTCAGCATCATCGGAATAGACTAAGTAAAGTATATATGGACTAACTCAATTCATAAACACGTTATGATTGTCAAAATACTACAACAGTTCTGGATTTAAATATCATTCTGCACGCCCCTGACAGATATTATCCGGTTTATAGATATTACCCAAGAATCAAATATCGATCCGAATCAATCCAATGAAAAGATATAATTCTATTTTGAGCTCATTCATGCGCTAGTTAAAAATTTAGCTGGGTTAAAAGCTAAAAATACAAATAATATCAAATAATTCGAAAATAGGGTTTACAGTTAGATGAGCCAAGCTTATCATAGACTTGCTGAATAGCTCGCCAGATAAAACATAGAAACTTTGATCGAGATATTTAGCAAGGCCGTGCTAAAATATCCCGATCCCCATAAGCTAATAATGCAGTTGTACAACAACCTCGTCAGCAAGGACTATTTCAAGATCACCCTGTATATATTAAACGAAATATACTTCCACTCAGATCACAAAAACTTATTCATTCCCAATGAGTTCATCAAAATATTTTTAAGCTGCCTCAAGAGAGAGGATATAAATCTCCAAGAAATAAATTTAATCATAAAACTTATTAATTAGATCCTCCTCACTTCTAGTCAAACCCCCAATCCTTATTGCCTCAAGAATTAGGAATTTAAGGAACTGTGGATGTATTTTATGGGAGTTTCTGAGGAGTATAAACAGTTATTTTATGAATGGATAGTGGCTAAAAAAAGACAGGAATACATCGAGTCATATAATATCATGAATCCAGTTCTCCATACTGAGCTCAAACATTATATCTTCGATCATATACTCTCAGATAAGAGTTTGCTGAACTGTGACTGCATTACTCCTAAATAACTTGACATTGTTATCGAGTTTCTGCTCTTTAAAAATTTGAATGAGGGTAAAATCGAAAAAAGGAATTATTTTACCAACTACAGAACCTTTTTTAGACTGAAGGTGTCTTAAGTATCGGGAGAGGCTTTGCTGTGGTAAATCTTTGGCAAAAGCCCTTCTCATGAAATAGTGTATACTATTAATAAATATCTCATCTTCTTTTATTTCTACTATACGAACAATGTAGGCTTTAAAATAAAGAAAGAGAGAATCGGTGGGCTTATGAAGAAGATGATCACCAATATACAATAGGGTTATGAAAAGAACAACTTCACCCTAATAAAGCATACTTTAGCACTTTTGACCAAGATAATCGACCTCATCAAAGAGAAGAGATATGATTACAAATAGCATTAGAATACAAATAAAATTAAAATTACCATAGCACGTCATACCAGTGTCTTTTCATTGGAAATTAACTATGATGATACCATTGGAGCCGTTACCAACAAGATAAAGGATCATTTAAAACTAGCCAGCAATCGATTTAAATTGGTTTCCTGCAAAAATGATGAGCTATCTTTCGAGTCAAGGGATATTCCAATGTGTTGTTTCACCGAGCGAGTATTTCGGGTCTAGTAATGTTCATAAGAATAGAACATCCCTGCGTATATATTGTCTTTCTTCACCAAATAATTTGAAGAGTTGCTATTAAAAATGCTGGAAGGTAAATAGCTCACTCCGGATTCCTACGACATCTTGTAAAAATTAGATTTGAAACTAGATAAAAAGATAATTCTTTATAAAATCAATTAAATTTTATAGCGCTATCTTAGTCAAAACAACACCCTTGTCAAAGAGCTAATCTACTACTATTTACTAGAAGTTAAAATCATCAGTAAGCTTGCCGAGGAAGAAGGAAATATTTAGCCTTATCTCAATGGACGAGAGTTCAAAAACATCTTAGGAGTAATGAGTTATCGAATTGAGACTTCCATTCAAATTCAGCTTTGTGGAAGATTGATTGGGTTTTTAATCAATCTCGGCAAAAGCAAAATAAATATTCCTGCGAGTTTAGATCTTCCGTCTAAATGCATTAATCTAATGGCAGAAATATCCTTCTTTATCCGAGCAAACTACAAAATTGCCCATCTGCGATAATACCTCGCTGACACCTTTCAAGCCAGCCATCAAATCATAGAATTCATTGTAAAATAAAGTGAACTCCTCCATTTCTTTGTTTCGCATCCATATTTCTCTCAATTACTTGAAACGGTTTTCCTTAATAATGAATTGAATGAGATCAGGCATATCATGTCGTAGAGGATTAAGAAATACCTGTAGTTCACAACTTCATAGAGTGAATCGGGAGTCTACACTCAAAAGAAGCTGGTGTCTTTACTCATAAATCAAATCTACCATAAAATCCAAAAAAATATCGATAGTAAATAGGGGACGAACCACAAAGGCATTCTCGAATATTATAACATCCTCTCAAAATTAATCGTGAAATTATCCCCAGCTATATTTTAAGAATACATTCTGACCCCCAAATAAAATCAGCCCTCCTTTTTTTAAACAGTCATGAAATTTTTAAATGAACTCAAACACTATAAAAGAGTTACTAATTATATGACAAGCATACTCTGTGGACACTATTATGTTCTAATTGCCATTTATTAATCAAAACCTGATTTAGTCAATGAATAAATCGTTAATTTTATACTTGACGACAGTTTGGCTTTGTCAGATACTGGCAATAATAAACCTTTATGTGATCAATCACAGAGCATAACCGCTGCATTCGAACTCATGTAGGAAATTTTAGTTCGCAATACCTCCCCAAATATTGTTAGATTTATTATCCACACTCTCCTGCCGAGTCACAATATTCAATTATGGAGAACCACTGCAGACTGGGCGATCACTCGTAAAATAGAAGGAAAACAAAAGTATAGAGGGCTGATTAATCCAGGCTGTATCTGCTATATGAACAGCCTCCTTCAACAGCTCTATATGATTGAATAGTTTAGATTGAACATAATGGGTGTTACCAATTGGAAGAAAATCGAAGATAAGTAAATCTAATACTACAGTAAGGCGAATCTTGAGGATTCATACGAGTATGAGGGAGACCTTTCTATCCTCAATGCTCTGAAATAATTATTTTTTAATTTATATTACTCAGAGCAAAATACGATAACTCCCTTGGGGTTTGCCAAGACATTCAGAACTTCTGACAAAAAGCTGTTAATCAAGATAAGCTAGCAAATGGATATAGATTAATTCTAATCAATTTTGTTCGATCGACTTTAGAGAGGAATGTCAACTTTATGTCAAAGAAATTTTATTAAGGAGTTGTTCGGAGGGGTGTATGCTCATCAAATCATTTCAAAGGAATGCCCTCACACATCTGAACGGGAGGAGGAGTTTATTTCGATTAGTTTAGAAGTAAAAAAGAGTATTCAGGAAAGCTTCTAGGCTTTGGTAAAAATATAAGTTCTGGATGGTGAAAACAAATACTATTGCTAAAAATGTGATCGGAAAGTCCGGGCTGAAAAGATGCAAACTCTCAAAAAACTACCTCCCTATCTTATCCTTTGCCTGAAGAGATTTTAATTTAATTATGAAATTGATGCCAAAATTAAGATCAACGACTATTGTGAATTTAGTCAAGAACTCAAGTTAAAAGGATATTCTCAGCAGGAAATGAATAGAAAAAGTAAAAATACAATTATTGATTAAAATGAGGGAAATATCAAAGAAGATGAATTGCCGGATTAGTATTTCAGTTATAAACTGAAGGGGGTGGTTGTTCATACTGGCTCAGCAGATAGTGGCCATTACTACTCATTTATTGAGGATAAACAAGGAGAGTGGTTTTAGTTCAATGACGAAGAGGTGATTCCTTTTGACCTTTCAAAATTGCCCGAATAAGCCTTTGGAAGTAGAGATAACTATGAGTAGTGTAAAATTCGCAATGCCTACCTCCTAATTTATTAAAAAAAGATGCATCCTCAGTCAAATCTCAAGGAAAAATAAAGTGAAATCATGACAAGAGAATAAAATCGATTACTTATCAACAAGGTATACTCGAAAAATGTTTAGATTCACAAATTTGAACTCTTGTTTTTACCTTAATACGAATAGTTTATACAAAGAATAGGACTCAATGTTGAATAGATCAATGCCAAGGGCAATATAAAGGACAATCTGGAGAGGGAGTGGTACGAATTCTACCTTTCGTTTTATTTATTGGTTAAATTTAGAAAATAATACGTACATGATCTGATTGAATTCTCAAAAGGCACCTAAAAAGCACTACTCACAAAGCCTCTTTTTTGCGAAATATTCTTAAACCTATTCACTTCTTGTCTGTTCATATAATAATTTTTCATCTACAACCCCAACAGATAAAAATGCAAAATCCTCGCTTCTCTTTTCCATACTGCTCTATTAAAATATTACTAAACACTAAGAAACCAATCGAATTATGAATATGACTAACTTCTAAACAAGATATTGACATGCTTTAAGATCATTTTCGTCAATATTGCTCCCATCTACTAACTGATTGTCACTCTAAGAAAATTTATAGATTATCTTGTCAAATCAGGCAATAGCTCACTTGTTGTTTTTATCATCAGCAAATACACTTTCGAAAAAGTATTATTCGATCATCTTTTCTCTGTTCCTACCTTAAAAAAAACAAAAGAGGAGTATGAATATCTACTGAATTTCAATCGATAAAAAGTTCAAATTAACTATATCTCCCCAATTAAATTCGAGGGGAAATAATTCTACCCAGCCTCTTCGAGCGAGTGTTGGAAGTTGTTAGCCATTCTGCTTCGAGTTAAGAATATAATCTTGTAAAGATAGAATATTCTGATGAAGGATTAAAAACTATACAAGGAGACTCCTTTAAATAAATCACTTTCCTCTCTTTCAAACTATAAGGATATTTTTGACAATTTTTAAGCTTAGATCAATAGCATTCCTTTCACTAAATTAATTGTAATTATCTACGATAGTGCAACATATAAAGGAGCTTATGGAATGTATCTTGTTTTCAAAGAGCTAAAGCTGGGCTCTAGGCTTATCTAAGCTGCCGAAAAGGGATTCAAAGACTATTAGTCATCTAAATATCGTCCCTTTATGTTTGTCCTTTTATTTTTCTTAAATGATTCTCGTACGACTGAGCAAGAGATATAAAAAATTGTGTATTGCCTTGAAAAAGCCTACAAATCCAATGATAAATTCTTTTTAGAGATTGACATCATCAACCAATGGATTAGCAAAGTAACTGTTAAAATATTCAGTTTGCCGAATAAAGTGAGGCATTTGTCTAAGCTCTCGAGGAAAAAAGATAATTTATAGAGTGTATAATTCAATGGATCAATAAGTCATCAATACCATCACCTTAACTCCTCAAGAAGCACGTTATATTTATGTAATTTAGAAAAATATATCAAATGAACGATTGCCTCATAGATATCATGGAATAATTGTTTCAACTGAACCAAAAGATTACACGCTAAACTCTTTAAGAATTAAAAGTCAATTGGAAAGTATCATGAATTTAAAGTATAAATCACAAAAGAAGAAGCTAAATATTCAGTAAAATTTCAGCGTTGGTAGCCCTATTGACTATTTGTATTAATGTTGTTACCTAGTGACTTGATTTCTGCTAAGTGGAGAAAGGGGAAAATATCTGAGAACAACTTCGGATCGCTCGCCATCCTCAAATAAGGAAAGAATGAAGCCAAACTATATTTATGGGAAGATTCTGAAAGGATAAGGATGCCGTAAAAGAAAGAGGAAGAGCCATCAGAGTCTGATAACAGTGACATTTCGTATTCTGAATCTCAAAAATCACAACGGTCCCAATCTGATTTACCTGATAGATGATGTATACTGCGTTGATTATCCTTGAATATTGCATTTGCATGAATCTATAGCATCATAATAAATTCATTTAAGTGATTTTTGATTGAATAAAATAAGACTGAATCAAATTTAATAAATATATTAAAATAAAGGACGGTATGAATCATTTATTTTTCTTTTTGAAATCTTCTCGAAGCTTTCTATCTTTCCTTTGCTTCACCTCCAAAACTTCTTTAAATTATTGAGAAAGAACAAAGTTGTTGAGTCTTCGATAGACCACGTCCTATCGGAAATTACTGTGAGAAGGAAGAGGGTTTTTCTCATCAAAACACAGTAAATATCTAGCTTTATCAGCTTCAAATAGTTTTTATTCACCATAAAAGACCTATTTTGTCCATCGACCATGAACCTTTTAACCCTACGCCTGAACATCGCAAGTTGGCTGACTTTTGGGAAGAGCCATCAAACGACGACTGTCATTTTTTTTTGGAGTTAAAAATTATTTTAAATCTTCTGGTTTATAATAACGCACCAGTCCTTAGAAATAGTCGGCTAAACGCTCCTCTCCAACTAAATTTTTACCTCCTCCGCCAAAGAATCCCCTTTGTTTTGACAAAGGATTATATGATACCTCTAAAAAGATACCTTATTCTACATTCCAAAAATAAGCTGTATAATGAAAATATTACATTCTCTGACGAAGGTTAATTTCCTTTCTCCATAAGTTAGACCGCAAAGTTCTCCAGGCGGAGTCATAAAATGAAACTTTCTACCATTTTCAAATTTGACAGTAAAAATACCTTCATTAATTCCAGTACCACTGTTTATTGACAGATCCATTTTGGCTTCAATACTGCCTGAAATTTCGTAGCCTCTTCCTTTCATGAAATAAGCCGCTATGGGAGGATGATGTGAAATCTGTTCGAAATAGATTGGGCAACCATCAATCCAGCATTGATAGGTTTACCCTAAAATGGGATTAAACGGCTTTTCCATAGTAAGATAGATCAATGAGCTGCTCATACTCGCAGCTAAAACTGCTTTTAATTGCTAAATGGGATCTTCTGCAAGTGCCACCTTTTAAAGATAGACAGGACAGTATCCAAAAGACATTGCTAACCGTTCGATATTACTTTCCCTACAAAATATATCGACAGGCAACGAAATATTTAAAATTCCTTTTCCGGAGAGAATGTTTCTTCCGATTCGCTTTATGATAAAAGTTAGCACTTTCTTTTGCTCCCTCATTTTTTACTCATCCACATAAAGCAATCCTCCAGCTTCACTTACAGCCCACTCTCCTTTCCATATATGATGTCCCCGGATATCTTCGCACAATCTTTCTTTTCCTTTTGGTTTTGGCAAGGTAATGTGCTTTGCCCGTAAATATTCTTGAGAGATAATTATGGTTCGATCAGCAGCGAACTGTGGCGGTAGATATTCTGCGCTGGGTTCTTCAATTGGAAAATTACACTTGATTTCTGCGTTAATACCTTCTTTGATTTTCTGGATCGATTCCTCAGAAGTATGTTTCATAAATTAATTGAACTGTTCCTATCGGTTTTTGTTGTTTGCTTACTCATCGCCTTCTTTTGATAAAATTCTTTTGATAGGAGATGGCGGTTGTTCTTCCTCCTCATGGCCGAAGCCCACCCTTGGTGAATAAAATTCGTCCTATTCTTCTTCTTTCAAACTGACCACCCAATTTTGGCGAAACAGGTATCCAGATTGAGGTAATTATGAGTATTATACCTGCTTGAGATAATTATCCAATTGCAACAATTTTTTAAAATGCCTAATTGTTGTTTATTTATCTTCATTAGCATTCATATACCCTCCACCTTTTATTAGTCCTTACACCACAAGTAAGCACTATTTATCATCCGGACCCCCTATTACGCACCAAATAAGTTATTTATCTCCTCGAGCAACAGTCATGAAAGGAGGCGTGTGGATGCTATCAATACTTTTTTATATCATGAAGATACGTTTCTTTCTATCTTTTAAATCAATGGAAAAACAATGTCTTACATAAAGATAATCTCGTTAACGATAGAGAAACCCTTTAGATTTATCTTTTTGATATACCAGCACAGAGTTTTAGGAGCTTATCATATTCTTTACGGTAAACACATCGATTTATGGATTCCAATTTCGGTGTGACTCAGATATGGTTCTAAAGACAGATGAGACGTTATGGCCAATCGTCATGAACAACTGTATTTTATTTTAAACTTCGTACAATCGATGCTGTTTCTCGATTTCAATCAACGATCCTTTTGAAGGATTTTCAGTAAAATGTTAAAGCTATCTTTTGGGAAATAGACGATGAAATATGTTGGGGTGAATTTCCTCTTCTTTGACTTCTATCATTTGACTTTATTAAATGACATCCAAATCCTAAAATTACTCGATTTCTTTCAATTATTTGTCCATCACCAATTCAGTGATTGTTTTATTTTTCTGCCTGCCGTCGCAAGTGATTAATCTTTCAGGTTAAACTTGGTTCTTCACCTATTTGTTGCCCTCTTCTTCTTCTTTTTTGTTTTCTGAACTTAGATTGAGCACGTCCTTGAAGTACTATATGCGAGCATGATCAATTCTGCTTTCCACATCTCTGAACCATTCTTGAAATTCTATAATATTGTTGGTGCCTATATTAAAACTTTTAAATTTTGACTCTTCCAGTTGCATCGCCACTTCCATCACCCAACTAAAGTGCTATTTGTTCTTCGACTTGCGAATACAAAAACAATGCAAAGGATACTATCGCAGCTGTTTCGAAAATATTTGAAGAGTAAGACCATTCAATTTGACCTTACGCCTATCCCACTTTCCGATTAGAGATTTGCGGACGTACAATTCTGCCTCTCGATCGCATAACTATCGATATATTTTTTGAGTGCGTGCCCTCTCCAAAAGCTCAATCCACCGAAAATAGACTGCTACTTGTTCCTCCTTTCCTTCTTTTCCTATTTCTCTCCAATAATCGACAAAATCGTCATTGGGTTTGGCAACTCCTTTGTGATCCTTAAGTTGTTTATAATTTTTCCGGATGTCAAGTTCCATAAAAGCAAACTCAGCAAAAGTGTTGGCTTCAACTGGTTTGTTGGCTGATACCTCGATAAACTTATGAAAAATGCTGGTCATATTTAAATGTGAATTATCAGATATTATAGAATATATTTTGCATTGGATATTGAACGGTGACCACGGATAAGCTATTTTATTAAATTTTTCACCATTTTAAGAAATTTTAGCCAGACAACAGTCTTTTGAAAACTTATTTAATTTCAAGAAAACACTTGATAATGAGGCGGCTTACCAAAACTTTAACTCATTAAAAATAGATTGCTTTGGAATTAAAATACTGTAAAAATTAATTATTGATGTTGCATTATCATATTTGAATTATTTTCAAAAATACAATCATTGAACATTTTCAAAAGGAGAATTGTTGAGTAATAATAAGATCTATCGTATTCATTTGCTCCCTTTATTTCTATTAATCGCCTCATTTTAATGAAGTAGCTGTGTACACATTCCATCAATCAATAGAGTAATTGTCAAAACAAATAAGATAAACGATTTAAGTCGGTTGGAATTGCATTATTAGAGCATCTTTTCACGACCTCTAAATGGACAATGGGTGCTAGGAAATAGAATCTATAGAACGAGACCATGTTTTACTCTAATAAATGATAAAGACAAAGGTATCCATAACTCTACTGAAAACATGCTTAAAATAGGATATTGACACGAGGGCTTGGAATTAATTTATTTGTATCTCAATCCAACCATTTTTTTATAAAATAAACTTTTAGTGCCAAAAACGACCTTTGAAAAATAATTACCAACCCTGCTTTCACAAATATTTTCGGAAATGTATATTTATGGATGGAAAGAGATCATTAAATATGTATATTTGACAAGGATATTTTGACTGCTATTTTACTTAAATTTATTCCCAATTTGCTATTATAATTGGCAATAATTTATTTCTCAGATGAGTTTTGGAATCGGTGATATTATACCTTGAATTCAAATCCAAGAATTACTCAAAGAGAAAGTTAATGTTTTATTGTTCTTTGGCACGCATCAAGTTTGATCAGTCTGAGTGCAGATCTTTTGTGGTAAATTTATATATCATCTGCGAGTGTGCTTCTTCTTAATCTTTAAGGATCTGGCTTGATATTTTATCTTTTCTGATTATTTTTTCCAACGTTAACCTATTGTGAATATTTCAAAGGTTTTTAATATTGATTTCGTAGTGCATTGGGTTTTTCGCTTTAAACTGATCAATGGTCTTAGATTCGCTTTCCCTAATTATTTTGAATATGTTTCTTCATGTCGATTATTTATCTTCCTTGATAGCCTAGAAATATCAAAATAGATATTGTTGATCATCTAATCCAAATCGATCACATATGATAAAACTATTCTTCCTGCTCATGGGATTAAAACTATAATATCGTGGCTTGATGGACTGAATTTTGGTATTGTACTTCTTTTTACCTTCAGTTGATTTAAGACTGAACTCTAGAAAGGTCAAGGAATTGTAATGATTTAAAAACCCTTAGTTTTCTAAATTAAAGAAGGAACATCAAGAGACAGCTTCCTACAGGCAGCAGAGACTGTTAGACATCATTCTGCATGATGGGTGATCTATATATTTTACTAACAAAATTTTGTGAAATGATACACATTTATTTGCTAAGATCAGTAGACGGAAAAAAGCCACTGGCACTACTTGCCCTATTTTGTTTGGAAATGTAGATTAACGGTTGACAAATGAAAATATCTTGAAGAGACAATCAAATATATATATTTGACAATGTTATTTTAAATTTACTTTACTTTTCTAATATTTATTATAATTAATCTAGTCTATTATATAATATCTTCTTATGAGTTTTGTTGATGATGACTTTGTTTCTTTGCAACAGGAGTCTTCTGAGTACACGAATAACTACTAGTCCGATTTCAATATAATCTCTCGAACACTGGTGATTTCTCATGCCCTAAGCTATCTCCTATCTATTAAAGATAAGCTTAAATAAAATTAAGAAGCCAGTTAATAGGGAATACAAGATTAACAGTTGAAACCAATTAAATAAACAGATAGCTCAATTTACGTTGGAAAATTAATAGCTAAAAATTTTGTGAAAATCAAAGAAAAAAAAGCAGATCATGAGCTTCTTGATTCAGATCACATCTTCAAATTGCTGATAATGACTTTCAAAACTGAGTTGGTCATATCTCTTTTTTTTTTTCTTATGGATACCCTTGCCCGTATCGGTTTTTCAATAATTTTTTTCTATCTATTATAGGCAGTTTCCGATGGAAATTATACTCTTGCTTACATTTATTGCGCAATTGAAATAGTATGTTGCTATTTTAGTACTGTTTCTAAACAAGTGGCATTTACAGAATCCTCCATCTTGGCCTCAAGGATAAAAGCTGCTCTAGCAATGTTGCTCTATGCAAAAATATCAAAAATGACTAACTATGTAATAAAAACTTCGGAGTTGGGCAAGATTACTAATTTATTAGCCAGTGACTTTGGAGTTATTGAACAAAGGTTGGGATTATTTTTAAATGCATTTATTTTTCCAATTATTATGATCGGATGCACCATTCTTTTGATCATTCGATTGGGATGGCCGGGAGTACTTGGCATTGTGATGGTCATTCTTGTAGTTCCAATTTCAAATGCCATTTCAAAGAACAACGGATCGATTATAAAAGAGATCAACATATACAAGGACAAAAGAATACAAACAACCACGTAAGTTATTGAGGGAATCAAATACATCAAACTTTACGGGTGGGAAATCGCCTTTCGCAGAATCATTCAAAATCTAAGGAAAAAATAAATTATGTATTATAAAAAATTGAGCTTTGGGCGCAGTCTTTAAAAGGCAATTGGCAACTCTATTGGTTTTTGGGCTGCTTTGGTGATGTTTGTGGCCGCTCATTATGCTCAAATTGATCTGACACTTTCTAAGATATTTTCTGCCTTGGATGTAATTCTCATGTTTAAGTACTCTATCTTTCTCCTGACTGCGGGTCTTGGTTTTTATTATGAAGTTAAAGTCGTATTTGAGCGGTTTGCCAATATTTTTATTATGAGAACGTATCCATGATTTAAATTGATCCCAACACACTCCAACCCATCAATAAACCTGACGATAAAGGATGTGAATAAATAATCATAAAAATACCATCAATCCAATTCCTAACTCAATAGGTGTTGTTGGAAAATAACAAACAACAGGACTAAAATCCTCTTTAAACTTGTCAATAACTCAAGTAAGATTCTCTACAAAATCAAGAAAAAAAAGAAGTTAAAAACGGGTAAATAATCTTTGAAAATTTTAACGGCTATTGGAAAAAGGATTTAACTACACCCTCTTTAAAGAACATCAATTTACGCTTTAGAAATTCTACCTATTATGGTATCACAGGCAAGGTTGGATCCGGAAAAAGCGGTTTATTGGGTGCCATATTAAAGGAAATTCCCTATTATTCAGGAACTCTATAGGTGGGAGGCTCAATCTCATATGTAGAGCAGGAACCTATCATATTCTCAATGACCATTCGGGAGAACATTCTGTTCGGTAAATAGTACGAAGAAGTGCTCTATAACCACGTGGTTCATGTGTCTTGTCTCGAGTCGGACTTTTAAATTTTGGGGTTAGGAGATTAAACAATGGTCGGAGAGAGGGGAATTACTTTGTCAGGAGGACAGAAGGCTCGTTTGACTTTGGCAAGAGCCTTGTATGCCTAATCAGACATATACATCTTTGATGATCCTATTTCTGCTGTCGATGCCAAAGTAGGAAGAAAGATTAAAGAAAGATGTCTTCAAGTTTTAAGTAAGACCAAAACAGTGATTCTAGTTACTCATCAGATCAGTTTTCTCTATGACTGTGATTAAGTCATCATCTTGTAAGACGGGGCAATCAAAGCCAAAGGCACTCCCGATTCGTTAAAATCGTAGCTTTAATAAATGAGTCATATTTATAAAAAAGAGTAAGTAAACGAAGATGAGCCCAAGACAGGTGCTCAACTCTTCTAAAAACATAAATTCACGATATTTAACTGTATAAAAAATGTATTGTAACTATCCTTATGCTCCTAAAAACCTCCAAAGGAAACAAAGCCTTTTGTGGAAAAAAGTGTAACAGTTACTTTTAAGACCTATACATCATTTTTCTTCTCCAGCAAGACCAACTATGTCCTTCTTCCCATAACTCTTTTTTTATTTTTAATAAGCTAAGGCATTACCACAGTCTATCTTCGTTTTCTGGCAATGTATCTTTCAGTAGAAGCAGGATAATCCAATCTTTTCAATGAAGATTTTCACTTATACTGGGGTATTCTGGGATTGCTGATGGGAGTTTACTTCCTAATATTGTTGATTAAGTACTATTGCCTAAATATTTCGATTCTGATGGCAAATCAATAAATTCACGAGAAAATGATTAATGGCATTGTCCGCAGTCCTGGCTCCTTCTTTGACAGTACTCCCTCTGGAATGCTCATCAGCAAATTCTCCAATGACCTCGGCATCTTAGACAACTCTCTTTCGTATTCAATGATCGATATGTTCGAAGGACCAGCCTTGTCCATAGTTGCTTTTGTAAATATTTGCCAAATTGACGTATTTATAATTCCTCCTACAATTATAATCGTCATTTGCGTTTTCTTATTTTTTTACTATGCACGGCCTGCAATTATTCAATGCAAGCAGAAAGACCTGAAAAATAAAAGTCCAATTTTTAATTTCTATAGTGAGACCCTCAGTGGATTGGTACAGATTCGAATATATGGCCGCAGGAAAAGTCTCATTAGTAAGTTTACCAAATTAATCAATAACTCAACCAAGGCATCAATAGCTTTTGACGTAGTATCGCGTGGATTTGCACTTTATGTGTCTTTCTTAGGTGGAATTGCCCTTATGGCCATTGTCATGGAAGTTGGCATATAGCAGGCTTCTTCAATAAACAGTGGACTCTACGGAGTGACAGTTATATTTTTAATACAGTTTAGTGAGCTTCTTTAATGGTATTTGAGACAAGCCATCACAGTCGAGAGTCTAATGCTTAGCAGCGAAAGGGCATTTCAAATCATTAACTTACCATCAGAAAAAGCGTTAAGAACTGACTATGACAACTAAATTGGACTGAAGGAAGAAGTGAAAGCTGCAAGCCAAGATGAGGATTTGCACAAGTTATGGCCATAAAATCCTTTCATCTAATTGAAAAATTTGTCAGCAAGGTACAAGGAGGATCTCCCTATAATGCTCAAAGACATTAGTTTTAAAGTGAATCCTGGGTAAAAGATAGGAATTGTTGGTAGAACAGGAGCTGGCAAATCCTCTATCATTCAGGCGGTATTTAGGATAATTGAGCCATAATTAGGTTCCTCCTACACCATTGGCGGTAACAATGCTTTAGAGATGGGTCTTCATTCTCTAAGACAACACATTTCAGTGATTCCTCAGATGCCATTCCTCTTCAAGGGCACTATCAAGCAAAACATTGATCCTTTTAGTACTTCAAAAGAGTAAAATCTTTGGAGAGTGCTCGAGGAGTCGGGGCTGAAGGAATATGTCTAATCAGTATATTTTCCCTAATTTAGTTACCAAAGAAACTTGATACTGATATATCGAATACTTCTGAGTCTTTTTCAGTAGGCCAAAAGCAGTTACTTTGTCTCGCAAGGGCATTGCTAAGACACAATAAAATTTTAGTACTCGATGAGGCTACTTCTAATGTCGACATGACCACTGACGCTTTTATTCAAAAAGTGCTAAAAGAACGGTTTGCTGACACCACAGTGATCACTATTGCTCATCGTCTCAACACTGTGGTTGACTATGATCAAATAATAGTGATGGAAAAAGGCAAAATAATTGAATCCGGTTCTCCTTATGAGTTAATCCAGCTCAATGGTAGTTTTGCGGATATGGTACAGCACACTGGTAGAAATGCAAGTTAGATAATATCTAAAGCCAGAATGTGTTATTAAGCCAAAAACAAACTAAAATAACAGATCCGATCTATCACATGATTTATAAATGATCAATATACAAATTGCCATGATTTACTACCTGCCTATCATCTTCATTTAAGCAAGTGATTATTTTTCTAAAAATCAGTATATTTTTAAATATTTTTTCCTTGAATAAGCCAATCATAAACTTTCGTTTAAATTTTGATTTTGATTTTGTTATTTTTTCGATTTCCTTTATGGCAATATGTTATATTCCTGATAGTAATTATTAGTTACTGAGTAATAACGATTATTTATTAGCTGATTACATAATATTCATAAGTATTTTTACAATTTAAAAATAAAATTTCTTAAGATTAATTTTTATATTCATCAATAATCAAGGTTAATTACCGTGACTTAAAATAGAAACATAGAAATTATATACCTTTTCTCATCTTTCAACAAAAAATTAGTTTGGAATTTATAAATATTCTAATTTGGTAAAATTCGAAGAATAGAATGGGATGCGCATCTTCATTATAGCTAATTGAGCAACCAATCGAGCAAGGCAAAAAGAAAGAAACCATTGAAATTTAATACTTGCAAAAACGACTTCATACAGAATAGCCTGAACCAAGAGCGACTACAGATACTCACACATCGGATGGAGGATAGCTACCTCTATAGGATATAAAAATTCGCCGGCAACAAGAGAAGATAGAAGTAATAATATTGAAATCTAGTTTTTGCAGTAAAGTAAGAATTTTATGCGTCTTAGCATAGAAACCAGCAATTATGTAAATCAGGCCATCATGTCTCTAGCTTATAATCCGCTCCTCTATGATCAAGCCTACCACGTACAGTCGTTTTTACATAGAAACTTTTAGGAATTAATAAAAAAACACTACAGAAGAAGCAAAATCGAGTTAATAATCTATGCAAAAGATAAATGAAAGCTGAACAGGAACTTAAAAAAGTAAGGGAAAAACATATGGAAAAGTGTAAATCGGACATATTCCAAACCATTGTCTTTCCCAAAGATAAATATCTTCTTGAGAAATAAAAATAAAATCGTGAGGAACCCAACTACCGTCTCTCACGTAACAGAGAAAGTCTTACCCACAAAATATGCAAAATGTAACTTCTATTAGACTCTCAACATACAATTCACTAATGAAATGATTCTTAATATTCTTGTAATTGGTTATGATAAGACTCACGCCTATTGCAAACGAGCTATTATTTTGTATGTGTATTTAATGATATGATACGATTCCTCATCTTGATTGCTTCACAAGCCTACATTTTTTTCGAAGGATTGAAACCGTTCGGAAAGCACTTGAAGTTGTCCATTGATATCTTTATTGATAATTATCAGTTGATTTATTTGGTTGGCTACCCTGCTGAACTCTGCCTTTTGGGCGATTACATAGTTTTTGCTGCGTGAAAATATCTTTACATTTTCTATTCGAAGACGAAGATTTCTGCAGAAAGGCGCTTTTTAGAATCTTCAGCTGCATATGTGGCCTATTTTTATATATTTGCAAATTAAGTTTGAGCTTTCTTAATATTATCGACATCATAAGGCAGCTACTGGGAAATCCTAGTAGTCATCTTCTACCCTAACGTATTGATTTACTTCAATTTGCGATAGTTCCCCAAATAAGTAGTATCCTTCTCGCTTTAGAGACTCTTTCTGGGTGAAGTCATCTTTTATTCTATTAATTATACGGGATAATATATCATAATCAAATGATGCTGATAGTTTTTATATCATCATAAATTGATTTACGAAGATTTATATTTTTTATTTCATTAATTTCATTAATTTTGTTATTACAAATCGGTGACTAAAATAGTGTTGACTCACTCATCTCAGAAATATTAAATGGAAGCAAACAAAACTGTTAGCAAAAGAGACTGCAAGAGCCTTAAATTGCAGCAGTTCGTCACCACCAAGCCAGGATAAACCAAATGCAAAAGTCAGATGATCGCCAGCGAGTCGCTGTTTCTTCTACGTAAATAAGAACCTTATCATTTTGTAGTCTATCAGGACAGGCAAATTGGCTTTAATGGAGTATAACTAGCAGGCATCCATCTTGATGCTGATGAGGACTGCGAAACCACTGCAAGCGTCCTTCAGTTTGGACAAGATTTATGCCTAAAAGACCTTCAAACATCAATGCGAATTCCAAGAGAGCAGACTCAAACTGATTTCAGTGGATAATCCTACGAAGACTATTGAATGATATCTATTCAGTCTAATTGCTAAATCTTATAAGGATCATTTTATCAAGCTTTTAAGTTCATTCCAAAGTTCTTCAGAGTATTGGTTGAAGGATTTCTGTAATTTATCGCCATCATAACCGTCATTCCAAGTTGCCTTAATAATCTTTTCTCTCAAAATAAGGTAGGAAGGATAGTTATATTGATGTGTTGAATTGTCCTTGCTCGAATAGTTTTGAAAGACATAAAGACTTGCCCAAAAGCCGACGGTTCTGAAGAAAGGACTATAGCCCATGATTAAATAAATGATATATCAAATAGCATCAAATATATTGAATGAAGTAAATATCAAAAAAAATATTGATCCGATCGATGATCAAATTAAAGCAGATTACTTTTTATATATGATATATTCTTTACATATATTTGGATTCCACTCTCAAATTGTATAGAAGCATTATGGATGATCAATAAATAGATTTATAATATTTTTTGCAGCCAACTGCTTATCTTTTTGGGATATACTTTTAATTTAATATAGCTTGCAGATTATAGTTGATATTTTCCTAACATAAAATTCACATGTATCATTATGAACTTGGTTGAATAATACTTCCACTATCTTTAGACTCAGGGTAGTGTTTTTTGACATCATTAATAACAGCTTAAGGGAGAAGCTTTGAAAAAGATTATCGATCAGAAATAAAGAGATTTTCATTCGGCATATCGATGCCTTGCTCAAATGTTCCGTAGCAAAGAGTGTACCAATCATTACGTCTCCAAGATATTATAAACACCACTAGCATAATTGATAAGTAAGTGACTAAGCAAAAAGGCACACCGCCGAATGGCCAAACCCTCTCAATGATTACCCAAAGGGCAATTGAAACAATAAATGCAATATTCCCCCAAATTGTATAGATACCTCCATATCGAGAACCCATGTTTTCATCGTACAATCTTAGATATGAAAGAGTGGCCCCTGGAATAATAATATCCGTTATGGAGAGCCAAGAACATTCTTTGTAGATATTTTCGCTTAGATCTGGTACCATCATAAAGAGGGGTGAAGATAACTATGTTGCGTAGTCATTGTAAGATCTGGGAAGGATAAAATGAAGGATACTTGTTACGATGGTGACTGTGGCAACCATAATCCCCATAGAAATATATGCTTGCTTAAGTGATTGAAAATGAAATATCTTGATACTGCCCACACAGATGCATCCTGCTAATATATTAAATAATATCCAAGTTTGCGAGAAAACGGCTAAGATTGTGATTCCAACCGCCAAAATAATACTTATGACTTCACATATTCTAATAAATTTATAGACTGGTTTTTTCAAAGCTTTACTCAGATAAAAACATTAGTTAAAGCAAAGAAAAACGAAAAAAAAGGAAACAGCGATGCCCAAATAAGTAACAGTCTAAAATGCCAAACTCATATCCTTCGAAGCGTATAGAGAAAGTCCAGCAACTAAGAGAACCCCCACCAAACTAAAAATTAGGAAGGGAAACCATTTGAGCTCAACTCTCAAGGGTTTTTGATTAATTTTTATTGACCAAACATAAGAATGCATTGCAACTCCCACAAGAATGAACATATCGATGAAAGAAATTATGATATAGCCATATTCGAATACTTTGTGGCGATTTTTTGCATCGCAGTCGAGCTTAAAACTAAATGAAATTTGACCAAAAATTAAAATAGTGATTTTATTGAAGTAGTTATCGCTTGTGATGCTTGGTTGTGGCGGACAGTTGAAATTTATGATTAGATTAGTTTAATTAAAGTATGAAAGATACGGATAAGGCTGACTATTTGGCAATACTGTTATATTAAGATTATTGTTGTCTATGGGAGAGCCAATATACGATAGTATCATCACGCTACTAGTTGTAGTGTTTATTATCTGCAAATTTCCACTTCTGCAGTTGAGTTAGTTATTAAAAATGGAATCATTGTAGATGGTATTGAGTTCTCCATTTCCTATAATGACTGCTTATGATAAATCATCATCAACTAATATGGTGTTAACAATGACCAGTTCTTTGATTGCTGCTTGCGAATTCGCTATATTCGCCACCACCAAAATGCACAGTAAAATTTATCGATGCTTCATAATATCTACTACTTATTATAAATCTTTGATATTCAATCTAAATCAAGTTTCTTTTTTTAAGCTTTTTTCTGCTTTGCTTGCTTAGATTTACCAGCTGGGGATGTATCGCACTGGATATTTTTTGATTGAGTAACGTGTTCCGAAAACGTAGTCCCAGAAACCCCAGTATAGTCCGTAATTGCAATTACGATAATAATGATGCATCGTGTGATTGTTCAAATCCAAAGACCTACCATCGTGAGCAAGAAGGGCATAAATGCTTGTGAGAAACCCTAGAACAGATATGAGGAGTGGATTCATGGGATATATAATTGTGCAAAGGAAATGCCCCATTGGACCTTGAAGAACAGCCTCAAAGGGATGAACTGCATCTTGAGCAAAAGCTGTCGGTTACATAAATTGCTAAGTAAATACATTTGTACATGGTGATGTCTGTGAACTTTTTGCATAAACCAGTCTATATGAAGGAAATGATGCGTTAGAGTAAACCAGGTATCGAAAACAAACAAATATATGAAAATTTGTTTGATTAATTCAAATATTCCGAATTCATTCTATCTGCCAGCCCAGTAGCCATAGTATGGTAGATTCCTGTCCACTTTCCACAACCAAATAGTGGTGTACAGCAATAGGCTGAACAAAGAAATAATGCCCATTTTTATTTGTAATTTAGTTGAAGCTTTTCGTTCTGGTGTTTTGGGAACAGGATTCGTGGCTTCGATGAGGCCTATATAAACCAAAGATAACCTCCAAAAAATAAGAAAGTGAAATAGTAGAAAATGCCGATGTAAAGGTTAGTCAACATAAAATCCGTAAGAGTCTCAATGTGAATCACCTCTACGAATGGATTAAGGCCAGCCTGCATGCCTGGAGGGGCAGCTTGACTAAAAGATTGAATCAGTTGTTCTTGAACTGTCGTCATAAATTCAAATAATATTTGCGCACAAAATTATTTGTTTCCATTAATAAGATAAAAAATAATATTATCAAAATAATTAAATAGCTTATGTCCATTCTTAAAATTGGAGTCGATAAGGATATTTATTGTTAATAAATATAACTCATAATGAAGGGGTTCATTAACTTATCTTCAAATTGTAATTAATTTTTCATTTTTATGACTGGAATTGAGAATCAACGAATATCTGAAGTTAATATTAAAATAAGTACTATAGATGTCGAAATTGAGGCAGAATACATCGATAAAATAATATCATAAGCATTAACTTTTGCAAAGAGATATTTAATTCAAAAGAAATAGCCAGCAGTATAGATGATTCCCACATATAGATTTTTTTTTTTTCGGTAGCATTATGTATGAGGAATGAGTTAATTTATAAAGAATAAATACAATTTGATAGCAATTTGTGAAGGCATCCTGTCACTGATATTCTCATTAAAATTGACAATTATGACTGATTTGAATATAATTTTAAACATATTTTAATAATTAAGGTGATTATGGATAAATTTCTAAAGGATCTGACTTAAAAGGAAAGAACTTACTACAATAAGGTCAATCTTATTACAGGACTTCCGCTCTTTCAATATCCATAGAAATCAAATACAAAGATAGAGAACCAATTAAACAACGAATAGCTCTTTGATTTATGTCGGTTTAATAACAATCAACATTTTTCTCCTTTACTGACAAATAGAATAAAGTAATATCGGGAAAATTCAACAGGCAATTCCTGCCTTCATATCGCCAGTTAATTCGGAAATATCACTATGATGAAGTATATATTAAAAAATGATCTCATTGATGTCAACACACCCAATACAGCGAAAGAAAATCCATTGATCCATACTCTTAAAAATTCAGTTCACTAAAATTTTTAAAAATCAATCATTCTGTTAGCAAGTATATTTTACCTTAGAAAGAACAAACAGACTTATCTCAAAAAGATGAAACGGGAAAACTGGCTTTCTAGGTCAATCTTGCTCAATATACCAAATCCAGAGTGAGAATAATTTAATTTCTCAAAGAATAATATTATACTGGGCTAAGAGTTAAACAATGATTCAATTGTATCTGCTGATGAGAATTATGAGAGTTAATTTTGTTAAATTTTATGTATTTCACCATCTATCGTATTGCTTAACAACTAGCGAACATTTACTAAAACGATATCTATTTATCGACTAATTCTTTTGTTAAAATAATTGCAGTTTTATTTTGTTCCCTATGAGGAAATCATTTATTGAATTTCAATTTAGAAAATTCTAAATTATCACTTATAATAGATGTCTGTTTGTGGTTTCATAAAAAAAAATTATATAATGTGCAATTCAATTTGAATGTATATTTTAAAGAAGATTATCAATTATAATGAGGCAAAGATTTCATATCCAAAGGACAGATTGGATGGACTTCTATCCATTTTAGCAGGCAATCTGTGTGAAAGAGATGTTGGCATGGAGTTATTGCTAGTGTTTATCTTTTGGGTCGATTTCTATTGGCTCTCTAAAAAGATATTATTGGTATCTTATTCATTGGATACAGGCAAACGGAGCAAATTTAATTGATCTATTAGTTTATTTTTTGTTTTTAGAAAGCTTATGTGACTAAAATACGAATAAAATATATGATTTTGTAAATAAATATAACAACTTTTTTCTATAGAACTTTAATTACAATTATTTGAATTGCTGAAAAGAAAAGAAGAAAAATTATGATTGAATAATTTAATTTATTCCTCATATAATTAGTCGGGCATCCAAAGGAGTAAATAATGAGTGGAAAGTTGCTGAGATACATGAGTAAACGCCAAATAGGAAATAATGAAGGTGTATTGTATATAATATTGAACCAAATTTGTAGAATAGGAATCAAAGAATACAATATTATGACGGATTTTTATATGGTTTACTAAGGTACAAATAATTATGAAATAGGAATTCCAATGCTGCCAATAGCAATAATTATATAATATGTAGTCTAAAGTATTTTTTCGTGATTCTTCAATTTTGTATTTTAGCCAAAGAAAAAAACCATAATTACGTCTTACCTCCTGCAATCCCTATAAGGGATTTGTAACGAACATAGTGCTAAGCCGATTCCGCATCCAGATACAAAGGAAATAGGAACATATTACCAAAATTACCTAAAATTACCTATAATTATGATTATGGAGCAAGTGGTCCAGTGTTACCACATCAATAATGCTGATATAATAGGCAAACAAATTAATTTTGGTTTGGATCTTTCTGATCGAATCCACATGGTCATGAAATATATTTTGACAATGAAATACATAAAAATAACCACCTTTAAAATCCAGCTCATATTTTAATAGCTCAATGAAATTATTATTTGTTCGCCTGATGGTTCTTCAACAATGACAGTTTCATTAGAGAGATATACGTGAGTATTAAACTTTCCAAGATATTTGCAATCACTAGAGCCATTCCAATAGCAATACTTGATCTTGAGGGTTTCAATAACGGTCTGAATTTATTGCGTTTCTACATTGAAATACTTTTCCATTAAAATTCTCATCTCCAAAGAAACATCATCATTATCTATGTGCTCATAAAGAAATATTTGAAGGCTATTGTTTTTATGAATTTTCCAGCGACAGTGGCCCTTCAAAGTTGATAGTTTACCTTTCCAAAAGTTTTGACCGTCTTGTGACTATTTTATTTCCCAAGTACTTAGATCATACTTTCCCAAAACTGCTACCAATAATAAAGCCAATATAAAAATTTAGTTTTTCATTTTAATAACAATTATTATATTGATGAATTAACACCATTGATATTTAATGTTAAAATAAAATTAAGTCTAGATTATTAATCGCTAAAATTCACCATCATAAAATATCTAAATTGAGTTGCTTCTTAAGAAATCATGACCATGTGCATAATTTATCGTATTTAATCGTATTTAATTAGTTTAAAGATAAAATAACATGTCTTAAATTAGACTTGATAGCATTATATACAAAATTAAAGATCATTTCATCTCGAGAAAATAGCTTTACTGATACTTTCTCGAAATGAAGAATATGTTTTAGCATCTGAATTGACTGCAGCTGTCTTTATTTTATCTAATATCTTTTTGAAACTTTATATAGATTCTTCCAGAGCTCTTTCATACAAAATTTCACTAATATCGTTGTCTGTCTCGTACTCTATTTATTAGGCCTTTTGAATCATCTGAGTCTGATATAATTTAGTTATAATTTGATCATTCTTTTTATCCTTTCGTTCTCTATTCATTGGAATTTTGAGTTAACTAGTTACATTCTTTTGGTCTTTAAAAAAACAGACCTCGCTCTTCGCCATTGATAGTCTCTTCACCTTAGATTGACTTTCTTTATCTTTATTCGGTTTTTTAGCTGACTCCATCTTTTTTTTATATTTTTCATTGGACGATTAGACATGCTTCTTTGGAGATTCTCCTATATTTTTTATATTCTCAGGTTTCTCCTTCGTAGAAGAAATTGTAATTCTTGGTACATTGGTAACACCTAAGTAGTTATCAACTACAGGAGTTGAAGTTGCTGATGGAATAACAATGTTTTCCGTCAATTTTTTGAACCACTTGGCAAGTTAAAAATTATTTTTTGAGTTTAAAATCATCGCAATATTAAGATTAAGCTGTAGTCCATGATTATTCAGTATTCGTTTCATAATAGAAAGGTTGCTTGTATTGTCATATTCCGATATGGGGGAAGAATTGAACTTCATTTTACTGATTTATTAGGGGTATTTGAATGCTAGCATGCGACAGAAGAACACTCCATTTTTAAGATCTTCGAACTTATACTTTGTCTGGGATTCCACCCAATTTACGATTTCCTTGCGAGAATAATTAAACGAATCAGTCATCAAATAATTATAAACTAATTAAAGATAACTCTACTTGGTTTTGATTTTTAAATGTCAAAACTCCTCTTCTAAATATACTGCCGATGACAGAAAGGTATTCAGGATAAAAGGAAGATCTCAAAATATAAAAGATTTAAAATCAGGCATAAAATTGACATTAATCTCATAAATCATAAGAATTTTGTTATTATTTAATCTTTTCGCTTCATTAAATAACTCGATCCAATTTTTAGTTTCAAAATGATAGCACAATTATTAGAATAGAAGAAAGGATAATTTATTTTAAGGAGAACTAAGTTTCATGTTTTGCTGACAAAATTATGGTTAAAGAATATTGTTCATGCTTTTTTGGCAAATGACAATATTTTCTTCCTCTTCCATTAGGTTAAATATTAATACATTGGAAGTTAATAAATGGGGGTAAGCTTCTCTGAATCAAAAGTAGTGAAGGCCTAAAAATAAGCGAAAAGAAACAAAAAGGAGATAGAAAATATCTCCTTATAAGAATAAATCATCAGAAAACACCATCTTGATACCACAAACAAACAATATCGTTAGGTCCAAAACATCAAGAGTTTAGGCTAAGAATATAGAAAATGGGAAAATGATATCAAATTTAGTATTGCTAGATATGGGTCTTCGAAAGAGTATTTTGGAGCAAGGAAGAAATAGCCCTATAGCAAGGATGCTTTGACTAGTCCTCAAGAATACAGTTAGAAAACGAATACTAAAATATAATTTTCCAATAACCAATATTGTTTGACAAGCAACCATCCTGGCTGCGGCGTCAATCATGTATTTGATTGTTAGAACTCTCATCTTTCAGACAATGTATAGCATAAAAATTAACCAAAGGCTGTTATCTAAAACAATCTTAATTTTTCCTTAGACAATATTCGATTGTCATCCATTTAAACAAATTTAGTCAACTAGGAGTTAAATACGAAGAATCGAAGATGTGATGAAGATATTCATAAAAATACCAAATTGCAAATCAATAAAGTTTCATCTTTTTGTTCAACTACTAAATAGTAAAAAAACAAAAACAAACATTCTTCACAGATAGACTCTTTTAACAAGTTCGATTGGGAGATTCAATCTTAAGAATATTAGGGATCAGAAAATATATTTTTGAAGACATTCACTCCTAAGAATAAATTTTCAGAAAAGAAATTTGTGTTTTCGAAAAATAAAAAATAATAAATGCCAAAGTTTATTCCCACAACAAGGTAAAACAAATTCCTCAATTTGGAAAATAATATTTCAAGCTAAGAGAGTACATCAATATCTCCGAGTCCAACCAATCGTTCAATAAACTCAAAGGAGGGATCATCCTCAATGCCGCAGAATATCAAATATTGAGTCTATGATATGTATTTTCAATAACTTAGAGTTAATCAATATATTTAAAAACATAATTTTAATCTAACTGCACGACCAGTTTAGAAGAAATATTAGAAAATACTATTAGAAAACACTTACTAATCTATCACATGTTTCGATCAAAGATTTTTAGACAATCTTTTTTAATTGTAATAACGAAAATTTGATTTAATAGATGATGATATTTAATCATACGATTGCTTGCTCGGCGGGGACAATTAACCAAGATTGACAGTTTCCTCCATGCCCTTGCCACTGGCATACACGGTTACCAATATTTGCAACTCCTCCGTGAATGTCTGCAACTTTGCCAGCAAAAGTTCGAAGAATATAAGCGCGGTGAGCCCATTCTCCAGTAGTCACTGGAACTACGTCGAACCAACTGCTAGGATAATTACCTGCATCAGTTCTGATTTCTCCATTGTTCTATTTGTTATCTTTAAAGATGCAAAGAGCATTGTTCGTAGAAACAACAACAAAGGCTGACTTTTTGTTCTCTTGGTAAATGTGAAATTGTTGAGTAGGATCGTTTGTGAAGGTTTCAAGAGAAAGGGTGTGATTTCCTTAGTTTTTCACAGTTAAGGATAGCTTCCAATCCATTACACTAATAATTTTGTAAGTTTAATCTGGATTAGCAACGAATTCGGCTGGCAAACTAGCTTTGGTATTATAAGAAATAGCCACTGGCACCAATATCCAAATTTGATTGTTTCCACCATGGAAATCCCACTGACAAACTTCAGTTCCGCTGTTGGCCTGTCCTCCCTTAATGTCAAAAGCCTTTCCAGACACAGTCTTGAAGCCTATTCCTTTTCCTGCCATTGGGCCTGTAGTAATAGGTAATATTTAGAAGACAAAACTCTTATGAGGTTTGTGAGCACCATGAATGTTTGCTCCGTTCTGGTGGGAGTCTTCATCAACGTGGAGATGTCTGTTTTCCAAGGCGCTGGTTATCGTGTATTTTCCATGCTCAATAGCAAAAAAGAATTTTTGAGAATCTTGTGATTGGAAAGTGTCAATAACAATGGTATGAGATTTTCCTTGCTTTAAGGTCAAGGCCATGGAGTCATTCATAGCAGAAACAATCTTATAGGCAGTTCCAGGAACAGGAGTAAGAATCACATTAGGCTTCTTTGGGCTCTATGATTTATCATGCCCATGACTATGACCATGACCGTGAGTTTGACTATGGTGCATCCATTTTCCACCTTTAAATCCAAACATGCTTGTGAGTGGTAACAAATCTTTTATAAAAAACCTATCAAATAACGAGCATTTAATATCTTTTTTATCAACAAAACTATGTTCTATATCTCTTTTATAAGTGATTTTAGATAAATATGCAATTTTATTCCAAGAAGTCAACAGGAATCCCGAAACACTTCGGAGCGTCTAATCCTGGCTAATGATATTTCCTTGATTGCATAGAATGATTTTATCTGCTTGTTGAATTATACCGATATAAGATTTAAGAAAAAATTGATATTTTACCCAAAAGGGTATGTCATAGCAATTGATCATAAATATTATGATGAGCAGAGATATTTTTTAATCTGTGAAGTCAATATTCTTTTCTTATTAAGTAAAAAAAGTTAACTCAAACGAATAAAATAAAAAATTGATATGAATCACTCAGATCAGTTGTAGAATATACAAAATATTTCACGATTATGGACAGCTTTGATTATTTGAAAATTCTGCATTTTAATTAGTGATTGTTTGATCAATTTCGAATCAATAAAATTTAACTCTTATAAGGGCATAAATAAAAAAGTTGAAGAAAAATTCAAATTACATCTATTGTTAACAAGAATGTGAGGATATTTTTCCTTTTTAATATGAAGTTAATTTAAAAGGTAAAATGCTGCATATTTATTAAAATTTTGATCAGGTTCATTTTATTTTATGAGGTCCAACAATAAGTAAAAAAATAATTAAATACTATCAAATTTACAGAGCAATCAATCAAATAAAAAAATATATTTTTTATTCATACCATATTTTTTATTATATAAGAATTTTTATGAGCAAGCAGGAAGTTAATATTTTTTATTATATTTATTAGCTGAAAAATTAATATATCTATCAATGTTTGAAAAACTAGAAATATACAATCAGTAAAGTGGGCAAAAAGATTGAGTAATGACTAAGTGTTTATATTATATAAAATTTAATGATATGAAAGGTTCAAGTTAAACATAAAAACCCACAGAATTCGAAAAACAATAGATAGAGAGTCGTTTGGATTAAAATCCGTCTTTTTTTGTGAGAATTATTGCCCCTGTCAAAAAATCAACCTTAGCTCAGTTGAATCCAGATAATCCATAAGATAGAGCAATCTCCCTCGTTTTAAAAATGGTTAAGCAGCGTCAACTTCGATAATAAAAACAAAAGCTATTGTTATAGGAACTTCGCCGAAAGCATTTAATACACGAATAATCCTAGATTGGATAAATATCGAGGATTATCGATAAACAAAATTTTATTTCCAAGCATCACTACCTAAGAGAGTCACATTACTAGCAGAAAAAGAATAGGACTAGATAATCTCAATAGAGGTTGACAAAAATTATAGCACCAGTTGAAGACAGAAAAGTAAGTTTAAAAAGATAAATGGAGGTGCTGAGAAAATCGAAGGTGCTCAATCTTAAGCAATAAAGGAACAAAATAGTGAATTAAATTTTAGAGGAAGTCATTTATAAGACTGTAGAGTTGTATGAGAAAAAGATGAGATTTTATTTTGGAGTACCGCCGAGGAGACTCAGCTCTATGTTTGTCCCTCCGAAATAGAAAAACAAATCTCTTAATAATAAAAGGAAATAACTAAATTTAAGCAGGGCTTACGATATTTCCATTGGCAATGAAAAAACAGAGGAAAGTCGTGAAGAAGATATATCAGATGAATGTTCATAAAAAAACATAGTTGATCCCAGTTAAGAAGAGCAATAGCTCAACAGTTAACAAGAAGATTCAGATTCATCATCATAATCAATCGAATCCTAAAATAGTAAATAAAATAGTAAACAGTAGAGAGAATTATAAAATGATAATATTTAATCAAGAGATTTGAGCAATGACGAAAGCTGATCACGATATTGTTATTTTCAATAAAGTATATTAAACAATTTTCTATTGATAGATAATCATCAAATAAAGAAATGCAACTATACCTGCTTGAGACCGTTCCCAAAGTAGACTCCTCCGAAGAAACGCCGGCCGAGGAAAGCAAATCCCACGTACCCTGGCCATAGAAGAGAACGAATTGTACCAAGAGTATTTGCCGTATTAGTTTGAGCAGACCAATAAGAAGAATTTTCAATTGCGTCAAACAAGTCCACCTAAAATACTGCATCAACGCTTTCTGTATATCAAATATTTTACCTATTTTTTGTTTTGCCTCAGATGACAAAGGATACCTGAAATGCGAAAAGGCTCTTAATCCGAATTATTGCACACCATTAAACTGCTCGTTATATCGGATCTAATGATCAGCAATCATGCGAAAAGCCCCGACAGGGGCTACTTGACATTAATTTTCAATTGCTCGAACAGTGTAAGCTAAGCGATCCTCTTCTGTATAATTTTTAGGCAGGATTTTAATTGCTTCCTCTTATTCAGAATCTTCGTCTTATTGTTTGGGTTCTTTCTTTTATTCACCCTATGCTGGCAGATTAATAAGGGTTGTTTGAGGGTTACCTGTAAATGGTATGGTATTGAAATTATCAACCTGGGCGCGGTTAAACTGGTCGAGTTAGGGAAATTCAATGAATACGAAATTATCCTTGCTGAATCAGATATTGTATACCTGTAATAGAACTTTTTCTAAGGGAAGGCGTAGTGACCTTTGAAATCAATGGACATGGCAATATAGTAAGGAGAGCTGGTAGTAGTGATCTTTCCCCAGAAGAGAAGCTGATCTGCATTGGCTAACGCTGATAGGTGAAGAAGAGCAAGTTATAAACGCAATCTAATTCTAAAAATAAATACCTTTCAGGCGTATCAATGGTAAGTCCGATCTCTTCAAGAGCCTGCACTTCCTCTCGAATGGTGTAAATATTCATTTTGTAACTTAAGAATTATAAAGAAAGTTTCATAAATGTTTAAATGAAATTAACTACTAAAAGATCTGCATATCTTTATCGCATTAATTAAATCAATATGAATTTAAATTTGGCAGTTCAGATTAGAATTGCTTCATTTCAGATAATTATAAGAACTTAAATTTTGTAAAAATAAAGAAGATCATCTTAGCCATCATTTCGAAGTTGAACTATCGTATTTTGTGAATTATTGCAGAATTTGCATTTTTTATTCCTCTGACAGTTGGAATATTTTACAGTTCTTCATAAATTAGTAAGAATACAGACTCAATTTTGTCTTTATTAGTTGGAATTAAGCATGGCAGTCCCGCTTCATTAAACTGTAACTCGATTTGAATTTATAAAAAAATTCAAGCATTAAATCAATACATTTCTCCCTTATAAATTCCTTCAAAGTGAGAACCTCTGTGTAAAATATGGCAAAAAAGACTTGTTTTCTTTTTATAGGCAGTCCCACAGAGATTCCCCATCCCTAGTCGCTGACTGATTTTATGAGTATTTTTAAGTATTTCTTCAGTAAATTGCAAATATATTAGGGGGATCTACGCAGTAGCACAATGCGAAATTTGGGAACTCCAGATAAAATTGCTGCATACTCATTGCATTTGTGTTCTTAGCGAAAATTAGAATAGCAGTGCTATCTTTTGATTGGTTTCCTTGCTGCTGGCTAACAATCAATTTCAGAAGGTTTTCTTTTTTAATCTTCTAAAATTATAGAGAGGGATTCAATTAGTTCTGATATTTATTAAATCTTTGTCTGCTTTTTTTATTTACACTCAATTTTTAAATTTTAGGAAATGGGACCTGAGTTGTTTTATTGCTTTGCAATATTTTATTAAAATTACTATTACTTTAAAGTTTTAGGAGGACAATTATCCACCACTTATATAGATATAGTAATTGCCTACATTTCCTCTTACATTTTAATTCCTTATCTTTTTACATCTTTTTGTGCTTTAATAATGGTGTCTTTCTTTTACTTATCGAAATTATTTTGTGTAATAAGAACTCCATCACTCCAATCGATATGTGAAGTTTACTGTTGTATCGGTTCTTCAATTTTGATCATACACTCCCTTTTTTAATCTGACGCAATTTTGAAATTTTGAGATTATAAATTATCTTATCTGATAGTGTTTTCTTGACATATTTATTTTAGCTTTATGGATATTTACTCTTTTATAGGATATTATTGCTTTATTAGGGACTTATTAATAGTTATCTATTTGTTTTTAATTAATATTTTCTTCAATTAATTTAAATAGTTCAGCACTACTGACGTAGTTAAATTAGGAGAAAAAATTTCTGTCTCTATTTCATCTTATTCACACTCTTTTATGTGGCAATTCGCCTTTTCCTTTATTTATCTTTGCAAAGAAGAATTTTATTCAACTTATTTAAGTGCTGTTGGAGATTATTCTTTTTTTTAATTTAATGAGACCGTTGTACATATCACAGATTGATAGTTCTGTTACTTTTATTATAGGCAAGGCTAAACCATGGATTTATGGTGTGATGATTAAATTATTGATTGCATTGATTCCTAAATCTATATTTTAGGCAATTTTTAATTAATATTTTATTGATTGGGCTCTTTCTCAATAATTTTTGGTTTCTATGGTTCTTGAAGGTTATTTATGTGTAGATATGGCTCAATTGTAAGACTAATCATCTCCGAAGTCTGTTATTTGCTGACATGAATTTATATTGAAGATTAAATCGGTTTACTTTTGTCATTTTAGATGCTACTTATGACTATGGGAATAGTGCTAGTTTATTTCTTTTATGTTTTTAATTTCTTTATTTTTTCCTTTCTAATTGTTGGAGTGATTATTATGCTGGGCGATGTAAATGAGTGACTTCTTAAAGAGTAAGTATTTTGATGATTAGAAACAGAATTCAAACTTTTTTTTTAATTTGATTTATTTTTTGAAATTGTTTGTTTTTTTTGATTCGATTCTTAATTTAGGATAGTTGTTTGCTTCGGTTTTTATATTTTTATTTCAACCTTCCTATTTGTTTTCTTTTGACTCGTGGCCACTATTTTTTATCTTGATCTACTCTTTGATGTTTTTATAAGGGGCATTTTTTATTTTTTTTGAAATTGGACTAATGCTTTTTATATTCCTCTTGAAATTGCTATCAGTGTATTATCTTGAGAATTTTTATAAAGCTTAAGGTATTTTTTTGCTATGGGTTCGGTAAATTTCGTAAGATTTTACTACTAAATGTACGCGGTTGATCGGTGATTATAAAATCTGACATTGTAGATGAAAAAATCTGGCAAAATACTTGTTATGATAGCTGGCCAAGGCTCAATACCTGGGCACTTGGCAAAGACAATATCTCCTCGTTGAAAAATCAGCTCTAGCTTTATCATAGGATTGAATAGTGATCTGCTCGCGAGTCTTGATAAATACAATTTTGGTTAATTCTATAGGATTTCTATTTACCTAGAAAAAGGTTTATCATCTATATTAAAATGTGAAGCATTAACGTCTGTATGGAGTGATCATATCATTTATTATTAATTGTAATATAATTATTAGAGATCATTCTGTTAATGAAATTATACAAAATATATGAGATTATCCTTAATCTTGAGAGATAAGAATGTTTGCCAATTTACAAATTTTCGGCTTTTAATTTATTTAAAGGAGTCATTAATATTGATTCAAATTAAAACAAGTAACAGCATTTATGATTCACTAGGAGCATAAAGCAAGAATATCAATTATAAATCATCTTTGAAACGTCCCAATATATTTTAGAGGTATTTTAAATGTATATTTACTCCATAATAGTCGAGTTCATAGCATTGATAATATTTAAATAAAGTAGCTGTGATACACATTTGTATAAATGTGTATGTTTTCGCTTTCCCACAGATAATATATATAATATCATTTTCAAAAGTAACTTTTAACTCAACAATGACTAGACCGACTAAAATTAAACAAGATAGCGCCAACACACTTAGAGGAAGGAAAAAAAACAATATTTAGCCAGCCGGAAAGTTTTCAAAAATATCCAAGGATGCATTAAGGATCCTCAGCAGATCCAGGAAGCCTCCAGTTTCTAAAAAGAATAGAGGTAATATTACTGCATTTTATGGTTTAACTAGCCAAGATAAATGCGAGTGCCCCATCTGTTTGGAACTATTGATTGCTCCAGTCCTTTTATAATGTGGACATATCTTTTGTCTGAGCTGTTTTGAGGAATCTAACATGTAGAAGGCTAGGTGTAGCCTCTGCCGCAATTTGCAGCTCGATGATCCGCAGCGCTATCTTGGGCTCTAAACTTTAATCCGAGCATATGTGCTCCCTAATACCTCCGAAGGATTTAACTATTGGTGCCGGCAAGCAATTTTCAATTACTGTGAATCAAAACGCAAAGTATTTATTTCATTTATGTTGATTAATGAGACAGTTGATGTCAAGGACAGTGATAATTTATGGAAAGAAGGGCGGGTTTTGGCTTTAGCAACAAATAGCAAAAATGAGTGTATCATTACGATAAATATAATGGAAGGGTCTTCATCAAAAGCTATCGAATTATCAGCCCATGAATAAAGAAGACTTGCAACAGCAGGCTACTACACTCAAAAAAAATATATTGAATATCGGAAAGAAAGTGAGGAGATTAAGATCATCAACAGCATCTAAATTCCAGAAATTTAGGGTCGTCCTATGGAAAATTAGAGGAGGTAATCATAGAGATCAGGTCAGGCATCCAGCCAAATTGAAGAATAAAATGATAGTATGGAACAATAATCTGTGCCGTCACTCCACCATGAGATATTTCATGAGGTAAAAGAAGAGGATGACGTGATGATGCAATTGTTCGATCATTAAATGAGAAACGTCTAAGATTTTCTGTGTCTGTGATCCTACTATCATTTAGTTAAGTACATAGCTTATCATGAATATTATACTACAAAATATCAAGCTTTTTTTGGAAGTGAGTTTTAAGAAATTTCTGTCTATCGAAGTTCCGATCCTGCAATACATAGCAACCCACCCACGAGGCATAAATGTTCTGCTATTCTTCCGATCTGAAATTGGATAGGGGAGAGAGGATGAATGCTAAAATATACCCACAACAATAATCCTACGATATTTACCATTTTCGGTATAAGATTTTTGCTCATTATAGTAAAGATAGATGCATAGAAGCTATAATATAGAACTTTAATCAAATACATCTCTAAAAGCTCGCGATTTTGCAGATGAAGGTTGAGATTTTCAATGTTTGCATTTACGGCTTGAGCAAGCATATGTTCGAGAATTGAATCGCTATGGTGGAGGTAAGCTAATGAAAGGAGGTATCCACTGACCATAATTTTGCAAAGGAGCAGCCTCATATCTAAATTATAAAATAATAATAGAAAATTTTGTTAATTTAATGAGGTTGGAGGCAAAAATATTAGTTTAGTTGTTGCATCTAATTATTTTAAATATGAAATTTTATTTATTTTATGACAATTATTTTTTGAAAAAAAATTTTTCCACAAAAAACAAGGCAAGTTTGATGAATTTAAATTTGAGAATTATTTTCCTATTTTTATAGCTAATAAAGATGGTAAGAGAGTGGTCATATGATACAGATAAAGATATGACTCTATGATTCTAAATTTGTGGCACGATCTCTATTATTTTTTTAAAATCTATTAAATCACCGAAAATAATTCTTTTATAATTGACGATTATAGCATTTGCATTTATGACTTGCACATCATCTTTATATTATGAGTTTATCACTTTGAATATATATCTAAACTATTTCAGTGTTATTATATCAATAAAGTATGATTTTACTCTATTAATGATAATCTCAACACAAATATATTCATGGTATTGATTTATTTATTAAGATAAACTAGAAATATATTAAAGTTTCTTTAGAGGTTAAAACTTGGGTAAAACAATATGGATGACTCTTATGAGGTAAATTATTGTAAAAGTTTTTGATTTATTTATTTTGGAAATATATTTACCTCTATGCTACTTGGTGCCCAATTGGAATTTGGAATTTCAAATTATTTCAAAAATAATAATATATGTATAATTTAAAGGATCAAAATTCTTTAAAGTAAAGATATATCAATGGTCAGGTCAATATATACACTTTATAATGCTTAAATCAAATTCGATGCATTGAATTTCTAATTTTTAAAATATTCACCAAATAATTTTTATTTGAGAAATAAGGAAGAAAATGATAAGGAGGGTGTATGTATGGCTAAAAAGTCCCCATTAATAGTCATTTTATCGAGGTTAAAGTCAAGATTGGAGTATAAAAAATTCCAATTTATTTTAAGATATAATTATTAGATTAATTTGAGAGGATGAAATCTACCGAATGTAAAACTTATGCCAAAATTTCATTGCAAGTACCTTTTTTATAAAAAAGAAAAGAAAAAAACTGGTCAATCTCATCAGCAAGGATCGTTAATCAATTTCTGAAGCAGCTCGACAAGTGGGTATTAAGAATTCAACAGCAAAATTAATTTTTAGAAAATGGAGATTAACAGGCAAATTTTTTAATAAAAAAATCAAAACCACAGGGTAGAGCAGAATCAGGCCAATAGTTGTTGAGAAAAGATCAGATATTAATATCATATAAACGGAATTGTTGCCAAAGGAGGAAATTATCCCAAACTACACAAATCTTATGCTTGAACCAGAATTTTACAATATGCAGGACTCAATTTGGATCTTACCGTATCAATTCATCAGTTGCTACTCGTTCTTCTGAAAAATGATTGAAGTCGACATCAAATTTATAATTCTTATAAAACATAAATGTTATAAAGCCGGATAAATAATTTAACTTCCTTCGAATATCCGAGGCTGAAAACCAATTGCAAATATCAATTTAAAAAGGCAGTTGATTCAATCCAAATTATTTTTAAAAGTTTAAATGAAACAGGAAGTGTTTAAAAAAGAAGGTATTGCTGTTAAATTAGTCTCACCGTGTATACAAATTATAATCGAACATAACTTAAGATATTTCGCAGCTAATATTAATATTTTTAGCTATTTTTTATTTCTGTCACTCTTTTGATATTATTTCTTTGAATGACTACCGCTAATCTTTCATTTATTCAGACCGATTTTATTAATTAAAAGATAATAAAAAGGCATAAAACTCTTAAGTTGTCTGCTTGAAGGGGAAATCTGAAATTATTCCTCACGTTAATGCATTTTTGAAATTTTTAAACTCAAATAAAATAATCAAAATACAATAAAATAAATAACATTTCGGTATTTAATTGATAAATTACTAAAGGAGTCTCCTGGTGATATTTCCTCCAGACAACATATTGTAATTCGATTGCATTATTTTTAAAATGGATTTCTCTTATAATTTAAATAAAATCATGTGCCATTCTAATTTATGTGAGCCAATTAAGCAAAACGATTTTCAGATATGGAAAAAATTATCATTACGGCTGAATATGTGGAAATTCACTGCTACATCGGCAAGCAGCAACTAATCTATAATACTTTAGTGCATGTTCGCCAAGATCAGTCCTCCAGCAGTCTTGAGAGCAATATTAAAATCATCTTCTTTGTGCTTGACATCTCTCTAAAAGAGTATAACAGTTTTCTCTAAATATTGAAAAAAGATTTTGAGGCGGAATTCAAACTATATTTCATCAACCTGCTTATTGCTAGAAATCGTGTATAAGTTGAGGAGCAACTCACACATCTAAAGATGGTCAATCAATAGAAATTTTAGTTCAACTACCTGAAACTGCAATAAATAAGTAAAAACAATCTACAGAAAGAACTAATTTAGGCTTACATTACCAAAAAGTTCAAATGGAATAGAATAAAAACTAGTTATTTTCTTGAAAAAAATAATATCACTCGAATGGAGGATCTACTAGCTTATGATAAGTATCCATACTGGTAAAAAAGCATTACGGCAAAAACAGCGCAGTTTCGAAACTACTGTCAGTCACAGCGTGGACAATAACCCACTGAAGAATACACAGGGAATAACTCTCCACCATGAGCTTTGAAATATTTTGATAAATTTGATCATAATAATGATAAAAATTGAATTATTTTGACTGTTTGCATTAAAGTAGAAAATATAAAATTAGTAGCAAGAGTATAAATTATATTGATCTTAGTTCAAGAGTTATTATAATAAATCAATTAATGGGGAATCAAATTGACTAAATAACGAGTATATAACAGATAGATCTTTCCAAAATAACTACCTATTGCTTGGGTTATCCTTCCGATTTCTAAAATTTAAATGTAATTAAGTAATCTTATTAACTTAACAAACAGATTGAAGAAAATATTGGTCAATATAAGAATACTAATAAATTAATAAGCTTTAAGATTACTGATCATGCATTACTAATGCGTATATATTATTAGTCACATGGGGCAGTAGTAGTGAGAACAGCATAAATAATTATGAGTTTGCTTCATAGTTCGAAAGTGGATTAAAAATTTGGATTATGTTTGATATTGTTGGGTAATCGTTATCAGCTCAATGCAATTAATTTACGAAAAATAATACGCAGTAGAATACAAAAAATATATGACATGTCCTAGATATAGTCATTTTTTATACTATTAAATAAAAGAATATGCAATCATGATGCAATCTTTAAAACCAAACCTGCTCAAGAGGGAAAACCACCGACCCTGCTTTCTTTTATAATTATAAAACAGTAATTTTATGGCTGATAAATATTGTAAAAATATTGTGAACTACTTGTTAAAATACTACAATATTGCTTATATTTTCTTTATTTAACTTATAATTTATTTTATTGGATTTAATGCGATATACAATAAAATTAAGATAATCATCTTCTCTTTGCATTTCCTTTTGATTCTAATCATTAAAATTTGAAATAAATTCTAAACTTATTTTCATGTTAGAGCTATTCGACTTTACCATTAATAATAACTGATGATTATATTGTGATATTATAGATGATGAAGGAGTATCATACAAATCATAGTTTCACTAAACCACCTGCTTGCACACAGATCATAACTTACATTTTACTTATTTCATAAATGCTGGTATTTACTCTATGTCTTCAAGGAAATATCGAGAATTCCCCAGCCAAAATAATTCTAATCATCATCTTTTCTATCACTTACACTGGAGCAGTAGTCGCAGGTTGTGTAACATCTTGTTCTGATACGACTGATCCCTTGTTAAGGAAAAATAGCGATGATTTGAATATAGAATTTAAAGAACATCTATATTGTCATATATGTCATAGTAAAGTGCAGATAAAGACTCGACACTGTAAAGTTTGCAATTTGTACTCATCACTTAATGTAGATGCATCAATGGTTTTGATCACCACTGTATCTGGATCAATAATTGTATAGGCAAACATAACTATAAGAGCTTCATAGTCATGCTTGTATTCACAGTAACTAATTTCGTTATTTTTCATATTTCATTGCTGTTGCTATGGATGGAAAAGTAGTGGAACAATTTCATTCTATCAATGATTATTAACTGGGCATTTGGTCTCATTTTACTGGTGTTCACAATCCTCCTTTTGGTTTTGTTTGCATTCCATATCTACCTTATTACAACCAATCAAACAACACTTTAATTCTACATCTCTCAAAAGAAAATTGTTGAAGTTAAGCCATAAAAAGTCCAGCAGCAATAATGCTTATAAGAAACCTCCCAGCATTAAAATATCAACTAAAAAACTCATGAAACCATAATTTTCAAGAAGCAATCGAGTGTGCTCATAGCCTTTGACAGCAAATAAAATTTTAATCATACTCAATATGAGTCTCCTGCTGTAAAATAAAATAAAAATTCAATTGAAAAATCCAAGATATAGAATAAAGAGTCATTAAAAGATTAATAGATCAAATAAAATGGGAAGAAAGAGGAAAGTTAGTAAGATACAATTCATGAAACTGTATTGATCCGACGAAGTAAAAGTATGTAGTATGTTTTGGGCAAAACGCTTATTCATACTCCTATAAAAATGGAGACTTCAAAATATTAAACAGAAAAGAGGTCCAAGCCCTAATTAAAAATATAAAAGGAATGCCCTCATTGAGACTTCCTAATCACTTTATAAATGATAATAATAGGATAATTTTTGTATTTTTCACCCTAATAGGGAACAATTATAAGAGAATAAAATTGTATTCATATTCACTAATTTTTAATGTCCAATAAATCTAGATATCTCCGCTTATTCTCATTTTATTAATTTACTTTTTTGAGTAATAGAATTATTATAATATATGCTATAGATTCAAGATTCACCTCGAAGTAAACTGGTAGTCTTTATGCTCGAGCATAAATGTGCTCGAACTTTTATCTTCTAGTTCTTCACCTGTGCATTCTTATTATTTATGTGCTTCAACATTGTATAGCTTCCTCCTTTTGAAGGTCATCCTCATGATAAGAACCCCTTTCATCTCATTTATGTGGCACTGATCGTATACACTATCATCTGCTTCAGCGCACCAATTTGTGGTGCTCATATCAATTTTGCAGTTACTCTTGCCTTCTTTTCAGCAAAAAAAAAACTGTAAAAAGGAGATTTAAAACTCATCGGAAGCTATATGATTGGACAATTATTGGGCTGCTTTGTGGGAATAGTCCTCAGCAAAGAAATATATGGTCATGGTGGTCCTATCTATTAAGAATCTCCAGAGCTGCTTGATCTAGGGAAGGACTGTGTGTAATAACTGATAGGAACTTTTCTGCTGATTATGTCCATTTTTCTAGTAAGCAACGAAGAGACTACATTTGTCTACGACGAGGCTTGGGTGCATTTGATTGTAGGTATTCTGTACTACTTCTGCCTTACGTAAACCATCATTTATGTAGATTTTCTACTCATTTACATATTATCAATCCGAGCATCATTCTCACTGTTCAACTTCAAGGAATGATCTACAGTGATATTGGTAATTCTGGATTGTATGCATGCTTTTGTTTAATAGCTGCTCAACTGCTTGGAGCTTTTATTAGTCAATTGTTCTTTATGAAATTCTTGTTCCCATGCATGCAAAAATGGAAATCAAAGCTTTCATGATTTATGTCTTTATTAGTGACGATATCTAAAATATTTTTATTCCTCCCTTCCTTAGGAAATAGTCTTCAAGAAAAGACGGCCGTTTTAAGTATTAAACAGTAAGATTACATAATAATTATCCTGATAAACTCTAATTTAATATTAAATACAAAGTAAAATAGAATTGTGATAATTATAATTATCATCGATGGACCAGTTTAATGAGGTCAACATTAACAGCGAGGGGCTCATCTATATCAATAATAATCTTAAGATACACGCTCTTAAGGTTAGGCTCTTTAAACAACTAGCAAACTATGGTCGCAAACTTGAGTAGTTTTGCTAGCAGTGCACAACCAATGATTGTCTTGATAAAGCTTAGCACAAACTAGCCAAATTTATGGAGGGCAAGTTAAAATTGAATGAAGAACTGCTGAGGCAATAACAATTGTATAAATACGATTACATCCTTTGTGGCGATCTCATTTTTGACAATGACATCAAGGTGTGTAGGCGTAAGATAAAATAAAAATACTTATAGCAGTTGACAATCGCAATAAAGCAGCGATAGGAATCTTTTGAGCTTTGAAATTGATTAATATTTGCAGAATACTGTTTCAATTTATCATTTATCATACAAATAATCAATATTACTTCCCAACACCATAGCTTCAAACTATCTATCATCGATTCAATTTCTGATAACCTAATCGACTATCTATTTCACTAATCTGTCTCCTGAGTCGATTCATTTCCATCGTTTGCCAATCTAGTTTTATTTTATCAAAAATTATTGGCGACTAAAGAATGCTTGGCACTATAGGAAAAGCAATTGACATGTTCTATTCCTTTTTTCTTCCAAGTTCTTTCTTGAGTTTAATGTTCTCATTCATTATCTTTGAATTATTAACTAGCTGGTCTGACAACTCGTAAACAGCATGCTCGATTTCATTAATTTTCCTACTTTTCTCCTGCCATTCGTATTCTCTTCTCCTTCGCTACTCTTAACTCTGTAATTTCAGCTGTAGGAGATCATTCCTAAATTTATACTTTAACTTTATATATTTTTGTTTGTATCTCTAACCTTTTTATCGCTATTTTTAACAATAACTGTGCATTAATTCACGATTTTTTAGAAACAAATCATACTCAACTAAACTCCATTTTTAAGGATTATACAGATATTTTGAGTTTATTGGCTATAAATATTGATAAGGCTCTGTTCTAAGTCTGGATATTGGAGGTAAGCTTTCATATCTGTCATAGCTCGATCCATATCTCTTATGTTTACGATACAGTTCTGCATCTGCTTTATACCGATTTAGCATTAAAGAGTTATTATTATACTCATCGAGTGGATCAGGATTATAGACAACAATTGTATTCTTGTTCTGTAGGCTGTTTTTGCCTGCCTTAAAATATATGTACTGACTGGACTATTCTAAATGCTTTGATAATCGACGAAGGAGCTGTTTGGCATAATTGAGTTGTATTTCTGATCGCTACCTTGGTTTTGGTATAATTGTTATTTGAAAAAGCGGTGCTGGTATGCCTCTTTCCCAAAACTCATAAATCAATAAAATTATTACTTCCAATCAAACCAAATCTGGTGAGTAATTTTTTTTTATTTTATGGATAATTATCTGTGACTACCCTCAGGTAATCTATGTTTATTCATTTAGAATATTTGAAAATAAAAGTTAAGGGGTTGGGGTTGGGGTTGGGGTTGGGGGTTGGGG
>Ga0302186_10000172_pt1 | contig 59608 bp, 39 predicted proteins | sample II_Bog_E1_2_FD_198782 | JGI IMG/M metagenome (GOLD analysis project Ga0302186, IMG submission 198782) | Peat permafrost microbial communities from Stordalen Mire near Abisko, Sweden - II_Bog_E1_1 | ecosystem: Environmental > Terrestrial > Soil > Wetlands > Peat | place: Sweden: Abisko...
GTGATTATTACTCCTAAGTCATTTATTCGTTACACTAAATCAAAGAATAAAGCACGCCTTATTTTCGCAAGAGATACACTTCATTGATCCTAGTAGTACTCCTGTTTCTCTAAAATAATTACCCTGAATCAACAGAATTAATGCGCCTGGTTCTCTTTTCTATTTACTCTAAATGATTGAAATTAATATATCTAAATTCATCGATAGTTACGCTTAATATATAGCATTGATACGCCTAATTGACTCAATAATTGCACTAAATTAAATTCATTAATACTGCTGATTTTTTTGATTGATACTCTTAATATTTATTGTTGATACAGCTAGTTTTCTTCATAATTACTCTTAATCGATATTTTTTGCACAGCTTATTTTTTTAATGATTACCCTCAATAAATATTATTAATACTCCTGAATCTCTCAATAATAACTCTAAATATAGATTATAGATACGCCTGAATCCTTAGATAATAACTCTAAATCTACAATACTATAAATACTCCTGAATTTATGAAGAATAACTCTAAACTTATAATAGAGATACCGCTAATTTGTTGAATAGTTACCCTCAATAAAGATGATTGATACGCCTTATTTTATCAATAATTACACTAAATTAGAAGATATGAACGCCTAAATTTACTATAATTAAACACTAAAGTAAAATATTATAAACTGCTAAATTCATTGTTACAAACCCTAGATCGATGCTATTAATACGTCTTATTCTTTCATAAAGGTACAATAAATCGATGGTATTAATACTTCTATTTTTTTCATAAAGCTACGCTAAATCTATGCTATTAATACAGCTTATTCTTTGATAAATTACACTAAATTAATGCTATTAATACGACTTATTCTTCATAAAATTACCCTAAATTGATGCTATTAATACGCCTTATTTTTTCATAAAATTACCCTAAGTTAATGTTATTTATACGTCTTATTCCTTCACAAAGATACTCTAAATCAATACTATTAATACTTCTTAATCCTTCATAAAATTACGCTAAATCGATTTTATTGCTACTTCTAATTTTTTCATAAAGTTACTCTAAATTAATGCTATTAATACGTCTTATTCTTTTATAATTTACACTAAATATATGCTTTTAATACATCTTATTCTTTCATAAAGATACCCTAAATCGATGCTCTTAATACAGCTCAATTTTGTAAGAGTTACACTATGTTTTTTATTTTAATACGGCTTATTTTTTTATAAAGATACGCTAAATCGATTTATTAATACTTCTAGTTCTCTTAAAGAGTTACTCTAAATCGATGCTGCTGAAACAGCTAATTTTTCAAAGAGTTACTCTAAATCAATTTAATTATGACGCCTGATTTTTGTAAATGTTACACTACATCAATGGCATGAATACAGCTTATTCTTCCAAAGAGTTACTCTAAATTAATTATATTGTTACTCCTTATTCTTTCATAAAATTACCCTCTATCAAAATTGTTCATACCACTAATTTTTTAAGATATTTACTCTTAATTATTGATTTTTATACTGCTAATTTTTTCAATAATAACACTAAATACATTTAAAATAATACAACTGATTAGCATAAAAAGAAACTCTAAATTGATATGAAGAATACTCCTAAATTTATCAATATCTACCCTCAATCTATGTTATTGATACTCCTAAATTACTAAATAATATACCCTAAAATAATGTTGTTGGTGCGCCTATATTTTTTTTTCAAATTTACACTGCATTATCACCATTAATACAGCTTATTTTCTCAATATTTACTCTAAATCAAATCTTATAAATACAGCTGATTGATTTAATAGTTACAATGATTTAATGTGATTCTAACGCCTGAATTGTTCAATAATTACACTTAATAAGATATTTAGTTCGCCTTATTTCTTGAATACTTACACTGAATAGATAATATTCAAACATCTAATTTCATCGGTAATAACACTAAATTAATTTATTAATACAACTGAATCTCTTCATTAGTACACTATATGAAATATTTAATGCGCCTAACTCTTTCACTAATTACCCTACATAAAATATAGGCTACGTCTGATTCTGTCAATTAATTACGCTAAATAAAATGCTCGATACGACTGATTCCCTTCATAATAACTCTAAATTAAATGCTTGATGCATCTGATTCTTTCGCCAATTACCCTAAATAAAATGTTTAATGCCCCTAATTCTTTTTCTAATTACGCTAGATAAAATATTTAATACGACTGATTCTCAAAATAATTACCCTAAATAAAATGATTGTTACTGCTAATTCTCTTAATAATAACTCTAAATAAAATGGCTGTTACAGCTGATTTCCTCTTCCTAATTACTCTAAATAAAATGTTTGATACAGCTGATTTTCTGAATAATTACCCTAAATAAAATGGTTGATACGTCTAATTGTTTCAATATTGACTCTAAATACAATGTTTAGTACGTCTATTTTTTTCCATAATGACTCTAAATAAAATTTTTGATGCTGCTAATTCTCAAAATAATTACGCTAAATTAAATATTTGATACAGCTGATTTCTTTCAATAATTACCCTAAATAATATACTTAATACGACTGATTCTTTCATTAATTACGCTAAATAAAATATTTGATACATCTGATTTTCTCTGTTATAACCCTAAATCAGCAAAATGATACATCTGATTCCTTTCGATAGTTACGCTTCATCAATGTACTGATACTTCTATTTTTATATATAATAACGCTATGTCAATCAAACTCATGCGTCTAACTCCCAAAATAGTTACTCTACGTCTCTAGCATTGATACTCCCTAATTTCAATCTAAATAAATTACATCTTACAAATTTCTCATTTGAGGATGACATACTAACAAGCCTCATCGAAAATCCAAGTCCCACAAGGAATAAAACACATAAAAGAAGTGCTATCATTTATGATGATGATGTAAAGAAGAATAATTAATGTTTTTTTAACAAGTATTAGAAGCTTTTTGATCTCAATTATTTATGGGCCTTCATTCGATCCAACGAAATCACATGTATAATTATATTTAAGTTAAGCAAAAATGAGGGTTTTAAGTGATATATTAACTTACTTGACTGCCAGCCTATTGTAGTATAATGAAGAGATGAAAATGATAATGTTTAATACATTAAATGACACTCTTGTGATGTTAATGCTTAGGTGGTGGGTCACCATGTACAGTTGCAATTATTTAGCTATCAGAAGTTAAGACGACCTATAAATTAAACTCTATTCTTTTTAAAAACATGTGACCATCTCGAAGACTGCAAGGAATCTTATTTACAAGATCCTTTTTCTCGATCCATTAAAAAATGCCTAGACTTTGTGGGGATACTAACACTGGTTTTACATCATCGATAATTTATTTTAGATCTTCATCTAAGGATATAAATCAGCGAACCACAAAAAATAACTAACTCATTCAAAAAAAGCTAAGAATTAAAAATTAAAGTTTATTCCTGCTGAGATACACGTCAATAAATGCAGTCAAGTACACCTTGAATATCAGCTATCTGCCAGAAGTAATCCAATTTTTGCTTTGGTATGATCGTTATGATAATTCCTGCTCTGTTTTTAATAATTTTAATAATACTTAGATATTGATTTATTTAAATTATGCGGAATGACAATTAATGATGGTACTCTATCTCTTAAATCAGCTTAATATTAATTGATATCATTTTTAACTAATAGTTTAATAATTAGATTTGAAATTAGATAGATTAAGCTTGAATAATATGTTTAATTGAATAATTAAACAGCAGAAATTAACAAATTAACAAATGGCACTATTTTTCTAGAATATTCTTTCGATTATTTATGCCGATTTAGATTTTACTTTTTATAATCAGATCTAAATCATATGGAGGGAAAATAAGTAGTGCTAGTGAAGGATAAACTTCGAAAAATAATCCATAAATAAGGTTTAGGAGATAATCCCCAAAGAGGACAAGAAATATTTGCTCTTTATAGAGGTACTCTAGAAAACGGAACTGAATTTGACTCAAATCAGGATAGGGAAAAGCCATTTACATTTTCGTTAGGACAGGGTCGAGTCATTAAAGGATGGGATGAAGGCTTTGCAAGCATGAAGAAAGGAGAAAAAGCAACACTTATTTGTTCTCCTGAATATGCCTATGGAGCAAAAGGATCACCTCCAAGAATTCCGGCCAACTCAACTCTTCACTTTTAAGTTGAACTTTTGGACTTTAAAGACAAGAAAAAAGAGAAATGGGAATATAGTGATGAGGAGAAATTGATTTAGGCTACCAAAGCCAAAATTAAAGGAAATGATAAATTGAAACAAGGAAACTATCATGATTCAATTTAAGCTTACAAAGAAGGCATTGATTTTGTGGAGCATGAAACCTCGGCTGATGCCAAGCAACTATTAAACGTTCTGAGACTTAATATTTCTCAAGCTTATCTGAAAGCAAGCAAATATGCAGATGTCATTGATAATTGCAATAAAGTCTTAAAAGAAGAAAGTGGTAATATAAAAGCTCTCTATAGAAGAGGGGTCGCATTTAGCAAATCTCAAGAGTTTGCTAAAGCTTAAGTAAAGATTGAATAATTTAGGCTGATTTTAAGGAACTTTTACGATTAGATCCTTAAAATTTAGAAGCTAAAAAGTAACTAAGTGCAATTGCTTCTGCGATAAAGCAAGTGAAAGAAAAAGAAAAAAAGATATTTGGCAACATTTTCTCTAAAGGAGGACTTTATGATGACGTCAAAACTGAGGTAAAAGTTACGCCAGAAGTCAAAAAAGTTGATAGTTAAAGTTCTGATGAGGATATTAAAGATGAGCACACTCCATAGCCAATGGAAGAATAGAAACATAAATCTGATTGATCATTATGAATAAAAATGTCACATTCTAATTATCTTAATTAACAAATGAATGCATAATAATTTTAATTCGATTCTTAATGAATGCAGCAAATATTGGGAAGAAAACAAATCAAAAGAAATAATCAAAATTTCAAGCCCTCATCCAAAGTCTAAGAAATAAAGTTATCTTTAAATTAAAGGATGAAAACAACTGTGATACTACGCTGAACCATAAGCCATCCTAAATAATAAATAATGCTAATGATATATTGCCTGTAACTCAATGTGTTGAATAAAATGCCAGATCCTTCTCAGTAATGGGAAATTAACATCAAGGAATAAATCCTGAAGACAATTCTTCTAATATTATAAATAAATATCATGATATGGAGAGCACAGATGAGAAAACTTACATCGATATCCAAAGCGATTTCAATTCAGAAAGATAAGATAGATAGTCATTTGAAAGATTTAATAAACAGCACTACTTATTACAACCGGAAAAAACATTAAATTGCCCGAAGAGATAAGGGAGGGTAGGAGGTATTGCAAAGCAAAGTTTAAGTGTGAATCGAAATTATAAATAGCATTAAGGCAATAAAAAGCAAACTTATATTTAGCAATTAGCACCTATCTTAACTGCTTAATAGCAATATTTAAATTCGAAAAAATCTTAATATAATATTTAAAGTCAAAAGAATACTATTAAAATGTTGGACGATGTTTAATTAATTAAGTACTTGAACATTTCTAAGAAATTGACTGAAAAATCTTATTAGAATGAAATTAGCAATCTATTTTAAGGAATAATTGATGTAATGAATATTTCAATAAACGAACCTTGTATTAAAAAATATAAAAATTGTGTTTATTTTGGAGATAAACCTTTAAATAATGAAGCTTATGAAGGATTTATTTATTATTTTCAAGATAAAATATATTATGGATAACTACTTAATGGAATCAAGCACGGCCACGGCGTCTAAATTAATTTTAAAAATAATTCAAAATACGCAGGTACCTTCCATGAAGGAAAAAAAGTAGGATATTTCTTCGTACAAAAAGACAAATAAAATTATTAAGGAGAAATCCAGTTTGGCATATATCATGGAGAAGGAAAACTTATGACTGAAGATTATGTTTATACAGGTAGCTTTTAAAATGGAAAAAAGCATGGATATGGCTAATAAGTATATCCGAAAACAGGTCTCAAGCTTCAAGGATATTTTAATAATGGAATTTATTCAAACTTAAGTCAAATATCAAAGATTATTGATCCAACTTCTTAAAGTGAGCTGTCAAACAAGCTTGAGGATAAAATGACAAAAAGCAAATCATATTTAATTAATTTTTAAATAGTTAATAAGAAATACGGTAATAAGAATGTATTTAATAATAAATTCTTATAATAAAAGAGATTAAGCCCTTAATCTACGGAATCTAAAGAAGATTCCCAAAGCTTGTTTGATATGATATCAAAAAATCAAAGAGTTAATAAATATGATATAAATTTCTAGGGAATTCTCAAAAAATTACCAAAAATATATGTTAATGATCTTCTCAGTAAATAATCCTGCAAGTCCTCTCCATAACATATCATTATTAATAAAAAAATCAAATAAGCAAACAATTAGCTCACCAACTACAAGTTATACTCATTAAATAGGAAAACAAAATAATATTCAAGTAAAGCAAGTTTTGTAAATGAAGTCTAATAGCCCTTATCGAAGCGCTCTTTCATAAAATCACTAAATTTTTCTAAAAATTGATATGATATTTTTAAAGTTAGCACAAATCAATCTTCAAATTATTTATTGTCAACAACTACATATCCTGCTGCTTCGAGAATTAATTTTTTATTATTATAGTTGGATTATTTCTCGGCTTATTATATGAGTTCATCAACATAGTGAGGATGAAATTCGATTTCATTTATTTTACCATCCAGCACAATACTTTTATTTACAATATCTACTCTTTGTTTTTCAAGTTCAGGATCTCCAAGGGGAGATATCAGGTAAAATATTTCTGAAGATTTTTTAGCTCTTATAAATACATCACCAATAATAGCAGCAGCTAAAAGTCCTACAATTTGCTTTTTTGAGCTCATTTTATGAATACCCGATATCCTCATAATAGTTGATGCTCCAAACAAAAAGAAACAAATAGGAATGAGGCGATAAGTCCATACAATCTACATATTAATGAAATTACCCCTTTAAGATCAAGTTTAGCATTATGATCATTTTAATTTTTGGGAGCCTTATGGTAGATTTCGTTCCAAAATTTATGTTTTTACATCTAATGTTCAAAAGATATAGATTGAAGATAGCCAAGATGGTTGAATGAGAAGAAGTTTTTGATAAGATCTGAAGCATACCCGATGAATGAAGTATGATTCTTCATTCCTATATAGTTGCTAATATACCGAAAAGATCAAAAGATGGTTGGAAATAAAAATCCCTCATGCGGTAATCGTGTTCATGAGGTGTTTATTTGTGTTAAGCGCGATGAATGAGATCCACGACTGATTTAAGGTTTTGGAAAGTATAAATATTCCAGTTGATTATTTCTTTTTCAATTGACTATGAATTCATTTATATGATATTATAAAAACGTCAAAAAAATCTAATTTATTTCTTCTAACTACGGAGATGGTCATTTTTAGAGAGAACTAGCAGAAATTAAATCAAGTATTGAGTTAATAATCAGAAGGGAAATTATATAATTCGTTGTTTAACATCATTTTTTATAAAATCTGATTTGATATAAAATTTAATATATAAAATTCATTTTCTATAAAAATTAAAGAGATTAAAAAAAAGCATGAAAAATACAAATTAAATGAACAAACTGTCTTTTCAAGAGGAAATTCAAGCAAATAATTTTAAGAAAGAGTTTCATATCATAGAATCCCCGCAGATAATTGACCGCATCTGTGAAATCAGGCATAATTAATATAAAGATAAAAAGGGCGAAAGTAAATAATTCAAGGTGGAAAGTTTACTGAAAATGAGTCGAGGTCGATCTGTCAAAAAAATAAGTGAAAATCGTTAGAAATTTATAGAAATAAAAAAGAAGTTAGGAAATTCAATGTAACTAATAAACAAAAATAAATAGTAATTAACACTATCCTAAATTTTTCTCTGGAAGCAAAACATTTTAACCAACTTTCTTCAACAATTTATGGATGAAATTTCCAAGTAATGTGTTGAAAAATCTGACATTTTATCGTTCATCTGGAATTCAACTTTTAATATAATCGAGTATTTATTCGGAATTATCTCTCAAATGAATCAAAAATAGTAAAAAAGATTTTTATCTAATATATTGTCGAATCATACAAGTTACCAGCAGGTAATTTAAAATTTAAAGCAACAAATGGAAAAAAAAGAAGATGGAATCAAACAGCAATAGGATTTTATTAAAGCCTTAGTCTATAATTTGCGCTTTAAACGTAAATAAATAAAAAAGCTTACTAAAAATTTGAGGCTATGCACAGCGAAACTAAATGAACTTAAAGACTTTTATTTAGATTTATAGCAATAACACATTGAGCTGATTTCTTAGAGTAGAGATATAAGTAACGAAAACGCCTTGGATCTTATAAAACGCAAACAATAAATTAACCATGAAAAAAGGAAATAATATAAATTAAAGCAAACAATAAGAAAGATTCGCTTTCAAGTGTAAAAGGAAATTTAGAATTAAAATATCAATTAAGAAGAAAATGTCCAAAAGTTAAATGATGATCTGAAGTCTTCCTTCAGTAAATATTACTTGGATAAACGAAAAAATGCCCAGAAGGGGTCATCTCACAGTATCACTCAAAATATTTTCGAGAGTGCTTTGGATGAGTTTAATGTAAGAATTGAAGAAGTACCTGAAACTGAAACAATTCTAGATTTTAAAACCCATATTACCTTAATGGATGCAATGACTGACATGGATGATTTTGTTCGAGATGTTGAATAAAAATAAATCCAAGTTACTTTTGAAGACAAGTTCATAAATAATTTGATGTAAATGTTAATTAAATTAGAAACAACACAGCAATGCAGACCATATAAATTAAGCCAAAACTGATAAATTTTCAATAGATTGGGGTATAAGTGGATCAAGTTGAGTTAAAAGGATTGAAATTAAGTAAATCAAAAGTTATTGATTGCAGTTTTCTTCTATCAGATTATCGTAATAAAAATTCAAAATTGTAATATGTATTTTATTTAGATAAAAAGGCATGTTTTTGAAACTTTAAGTGAATTCAAGCCTAAACTCTATTAAGTAGAAACGTTCAAATACAAATAATCAAAACATAATCAAAGAACAAAAGACAGAAATAATAAAATAATAAGTCAATAATGTTTAATAAGCAGTTCAAACAAATTAGGTTTTTGTTTATGATTTCAATAGCCCATTACACTATAAAAATACCAAGTTAGAATAATAAATTGCGAGTTATTTATCATCTTTGAATGTCAAATAAGAAAACGAACCATTAGAGACAAGCATCCCTAGTTTTAAAAGTAAAAAATGGCTAAGAGGGATTAAAAGTCGCCCTCAGAATGCAACATTTCATGACTTTTCCTAAAGCACTAATGAAATACCAAATAATTAATTTAAAAGTGAAAGATCATCAAAAATATAAACAGGACACAAAAGGATATCGAAAACTAGTAAATCATTACATCGATCATCATCGAATATGAATAGCCGGTAAATAAAAAAGAGTCATCTACAAAAAGAATTTTAAATTATAAATTAGACGAGTTACTAGCAAATAACTTCGAATGAAAAAAATCATTAGAAAAAATTCTGGATAAATAAATCTTAAAATAAGGAACCTATTAGTTTATAAAAAAAGAAACTGTTAAATTATCTAGGCCGATCATCACAATTATTCAGCAAAGTAGGTGCTCTAGGTTTCACTCTTAGCGGATAAAATTTATATGAAAATAAAAAGATTTTGCAGGAATTAGATGAAATAACTGAGGTGTTTGAAAATAATTAATAACTATTTGAATCTTTGGAGATTCATATTAACTCAAACATTAATATTTTACAATAATAACTCAAGAAAATGCTGGTAATCAAAAGAAACAATAGAGTATTAGCCCAGTCTCAACGCCAAAGATTGTGCAAAATCATATCACTTGTCTTTACTTACGCATATCACTTGTATTTAAATCATAAAATGTCAATTAACAATCTGATAATCCCTCTTTTTCATTATTTTAAAATTGGATATGGATAGATCAAAAAAAATGATTTGTATCTTCGGATGCTATATTTCCTCAGCCAAACTATATGCCATAAGGATGAGTATTACATATTCGAGAGTTTTATTTTATTTTTGGGGTTAAACATAAATTAAGATAAAAAGATAAAAATTAATAAGTAAAATACTTGCCTCTTCTTACGCCTACTTAATGGCTTATCAATAAATTTTAAATTTCCACTGAACGTGGAAATTCTCTATACAACAGTAGGCCACACTTAAAACAAGTGCCGACAGATTTTACTAGAAGAACACTATGAATCTAATATAATTGATAAAGTAATTGAAAGAGTTAAGGCAAAATTAAATACATTAGTTAGCAATAGCTAATCAACGATTGAAAGAGGCTCTTAAGATGAAGAGTATAGTTAAATAAAGGTAAACGTGTTTAAATGCTGCGAATTTGTGATTTAAGAAATTTAAAAGATTAAAAATATAGTATATGATAGCTATCTTAATCTTTATGAATATTTCACTTCAGTTGAAAACTTGAATGAAGAAGGATTTGTTCAATATATCCTGAGGAACATGTACTTACCAAGGATTGAATATTAGACGAAATTAAAATAAATTAACAAATAGTTAGCTAAAAAATAAAATTAAAAGGGATTATAGAGGTTCATTGGAATATTTCTCTCTATTAATATCTCAGATTTCAATAAAATTTATTTCTTGGCCTTATCCAAATTTAAAATAAAGGAATAATTTCTATACATCTCTATTAATAGACGACTGAATTTTCTACTGAAATACATTGAAACTCATCAACAAGAATTAAATCCCGAACACTATCTCTTTAAACATATCATTCACCGATAGGAAAAGAGTATATTGAAAGAACTAACAAATAAGAAAATACTTGCCTTAGCTTATTTACAGTCCGTATAATATCAGACTAACGATCTTCTGAATTCTATTATTGGATCTAATTTATAATCATTTTATGAATTGTCCTCTAAGAATCTTTTATGATATTTCTGTTATATAATAAAATACTTATCCACAAATCGAATTTAATATTAATATTCTTATAAATAAATGAATTTATATATTAAGCACTCACAAAATAAATAGAATATAAAATTCAAGATATGTTGATTTAAATTTCTATGATTGATCATTAAATGCTACTATGCTACTAATGCGGTATAGTTTTATAAAACAACTTATTTCCTCCAACTAAATACTATTAAATATTAATAATAGCTTAAGAATGACAACTCCGACCAAAAACTTAAGACATAAATAAATCTAACAAGTGATAAATCGTTTTGGGTTTCTAAATATAATCCTTAATCCTTAAACTCTCATGCCCTTCAAATAAATTTTAGAGCTTATATTCAGCAAGATTGTCAACTATTCATTTAAAAAAGATGTGAGTTAAATAACTAATAATGTCAGTTTTTTAATGTCTATCCTGCATGAGAAAGACAAATAGGTGAGCTTAAATTCTACAGTAAAAAAGTTAGCCATTATTCATAACCTCGTTCATAAATTTAGTGTTAAATAAATTTGGTTCGAATAGTTGGCTAATGTATTGTCAAAGGAAACATATAAAATTATGAAAGAAGATATTGCTATTATGCTAAATCTAAAAAAAAAAAGATCAAGTAGCTTTACATAAGCCTATAATTATCTAAGAGGATTATCAGGATCAAAAAGAATGAAGGAAAAATAACAGAAATTAGATATTTAAACTCAAACTGACAAAGGTACAGTTCGTTAAATTATTACAAAAATAATTGAACCTTTGTGTTTATATATATTAAAGGTGATAGGGGATCAACAGCTATATTCAGTCATCATGCAAAAAAATCAGCAAAATCTTTCAAATTAAATTAATTGGAAAATAATTAACTGGAGTCGAGGACTTGGCGATATTGTACTTTAGCTGACTAGATTGGCAAGATATTTTAGGAAAGATTTATTAGGAATTATTGTCTTTTTAGTATATGTACTCAGCATCGATCTATCTGTAATTTCTTGTTAAATTAGATTTTTTTTCAACGACTTAAGATTCATATCTATCGTTAGTCAATTTTTTGGCACTAAAAGATAGAAGAAGTTTTGATTAAAAATAATTAAATGAACCGCCACTACAGTCATTTAAATTAATAACTAATAAATAATGCTTCGCTAATGGAGCTAAAGGATTTAATTAGATAAGTTAAGTAGATAGAGGAAAAATTACAATTTCTTTATTTTAACAAATTATGGAAAAACTCCAAAAAATAATTTGCGAGATCACGATAAATTACTGGTGAGAGGGATGAAAAATATGACCAATGTCTTGATGATATTCAAAGGTTTATCGAGGAATCGGAAAATACTAAAAATAGATTTAGTTTATATCGAGATATTAAAAAGGAGAGAAATGACATCAGTATTTTTAACTAATCGGTTAAAACACTAGCGACTAAATAAACAAATGAAGACAGCCTTAGAGAAAATGTGAAGCAAAGATAAAGATCTGACTTTCAAGCGAATGTTAATCTGGTTGATTACTAACTGCAGAAAAAGTCTGCAGGTCAATCAAGAAAGATAAGTTTACTATTTTTAAAGAAAAATTTATTAAAGGAACAAGAAGCCTCACATATTTTACAAAAATGAGATGGCATCTTTTTTAATCCTAGAGTTTATGATCCTATAAATACTATTTTTCTATGAAAGAAGACAATAAATTCTCATGCCCTAGTTATTTTTAACAATATTAAAATGTATCAATTAATAAGCTTGATAGTTATTTATTAAAATTGACAAATGATAGTTTTATTGCAATATTCTTATCTTTATGAAATGACTTCAGAAAAATGAATATGAGAAATATATCAAGATACTTTTCAGTGAAGATAGGCGTTGAGCAGATTCTTCTTCTTAAGGTAGCTCATTATCTAAATATGTCCTGATTAACTTGCTCCTGACAAACATATTTTCAAGTTTTCATAAAATTCAGTTTCATTGGAATGCAATCTGAGTATTCTTGCCTTCCAAAATCTGTCAAGCCTGACTGGAAGATTCTCCATTAATGAAATTACCTATTAGTTTGCTTTGTTCATAAGTGGGAATAAATTAATATGAAACATTAATATATATTGAGCATATCAACAAATTTTTATTACATCATCCATATGTCATTATAAATTATAAATTAATTTATAAATTATCTATCAATCCATGACTAAGTCAATCTCAACAGCATGCACATTTGATCAATAATCCTTAAACTTTAGCATGAGAAAGAAATCTATGAATACAAAATTATTTAAAATGAATATATTACTTTGATATACTGCTTGTTTTATTAATTTTTCATAAGCTCATCAAAATAGGTTAATTATTATTGCTTGAATTTAAAGGAAATCGGAGTTTAAAAAAATAATAATAATTTATGGATTTCGAAAGCAGCAAAAAGCATTCTTACCTTGATGAGTATAAAATATTGCGTACTCTAGGGGCTGGATACCACGCTGAGTACTAATTTAACCATTTAGAGTCAAGCTGGGTTAAGATGAGAATGGAGTTCTGGTGGCCATCAAAAAATATAAAAAGGAAACTGCCACCCTCGACACTCTCAAGCATGAACTAAGCATTATGAAGGCTCTTGATCATTAAAATTTGGTGAAACTACTCAGCGTTCGTGAAAATGCGACCTACAAAAACTAAGATTAATCTACTTATAGTTGTTATGCTATCGTTATAGAATATGTTGGTGGAGGAGAACTCTTCGATTATGTGGCAGAAACAGGTAAATTTTCGGAAAAAGTAACAAGAACATACTTTCACCAAATGATGAATGGATTACATTATCTCCATCAAAAAGGATTTGCTCATCGAGACATTAAACCTGAAAATATTCTCCTCTCTGATATATTTATGCTTAAAATCGCTGATTTTGGATTTTCAGCAGCTTTGAAGGGGAAGGATGGCAGTGGAATTCTCAAAACCAAATTAGGAACTGAAGGCTACATGGCTCCTTAAATCCCATCTAAAAAATATGAGGGCAAGACTGTGGATATCTTTGCATCCGGAGTCATTCTTTTCATCATGTATGCTGGAAATCCTCCTTTTGAAAAATCCACTCCTAATGACCCTTATTACAAAATTATAAAGGAAAAGAGATACGATATTTTTTGGAAAGCTCATTCCCGCAAAAGACCGGCAGGCTTCTTCAGTTAGGCTTTCAAAGATTTGTTTGTTCGATTAGTTGCATTCGAGCCTAAATAAAGACTCAAAATTGAATAAATTGCAGTTCACCCTTGGATTAAGGATAATGTTTGCACGCATGCTGAAATTAAAGCGGAGTTTGTCAAAAGACAAAATAAATTGGATCAAGTTTTGCTTGGTCGTAGGATGGAACAATAAAAGGAGCGACATTAGAAATTAACTGCTGTTTCTAACCAAGGATCAGTTACTCGTAGCGGAGAAGAAGTAGATTCTGAATTTCTTTCCATTTACAATAAGTAATTCCACATGAAGAGAACTCTTCCAATTATTGATGACATTACAAGCGATGATATTGTCTTATAAGATGCTCCTGCTATCTCGATCAGTCTTTTGAAGGAGTCTTTAGAAAAGCAATAAATCAAAATTGGCGGAGATGAGGAGGAGGAATAATAAATAATTGGCGATTAAACTGATATTTTGAAAGTTACAAAAATTCAGGACGATCAAAATGACAAAGTAAGCAATTTATTATAAAGATTAACGTTGTTTACTCTTATAGCTACTAAGTTGATGAAATTCAGTTCTAAGATTGTGTGGAGGTCCAAATTCAGCTTGCAGCGACCAAATCAAACCAACTCCTTCTGCGATTCGAAAGAATTGAGGGAAATTTCATCTATTACAAAAAGATATTAAGCGAGATCAAGAAAACCTGCTGCGTTGTTGCCTGATGCCATTAAAAATTCATTTACATATTTAACATAAACTATCAATGTCACTGCTGCTGCAGTAGTTTGTGATATTGCAAATGCTCATTAAGTTTTTATTCACTTTCAAAGGCTTTAGAGCAGTATAGGTCACAACTATAAAGAGAGTCATCATCTTATAAACGAGTAATTTTTGAGTTTAAACTGCCACAAAAACCACAAGTAAATGTATTTTTCTGATAGCATTAATTGCAGAAGTAATGCTGGCAAGGATAGGATACCATTCGAATATGTATTGGATAGTTGCATATGGGACATATCTTAGCTTTTTTGTTGAATCCTTGTGGATTTAGCTTAATTAGAATATTCATACTCTCACTGTTGCTTACTCGAAAAAAGTGACTTCATCGTCGAAGGGAGGGACATAGGGGTATTCGTTTCTTTCACCGATCATTAATTCTATTATTATTATTATTAATTTGAATATTATTCTCACTCAATTTTTCAAGAGTTAAATCAATCTACAATATTGAAAATTATCTTTTCATGAATTGATAGATTATCTTATTTTATGATAATAATTGATTTATCGTCATAATGAAATCTTTGATAATAATTGGTCCTTCTGGCGTGGGCAAGAGCACAATAATAAAAACTCTAATAAAAAAATATGATATTTTTCAATTTGTAATGAGCTACACCACGAGAGCAGCCAGAATTAACGAAGTTGATGGTTTGCATTATCACTTTGTTAACTATTAAAATTTCTCGTATAGAAAAGATCACAATGAACTGCTCGAAGCTAAAAAAGTGTTTAATTACTATTATGGAACAAGTAAAGCAAGTTATATGAATATTCTGGCAAAAAATAAAATACCTTTGCTTGATATAGATATTGAGGGCATGATTGAAATTAAGAACAATTTGGCAAAAGAAAGACAGAGAGGAAACAATCTAATCGACCCTGAAGTACTTTGCATTTTGCCTCCTTCGTGGTCAATTCTTGGATAAAGATTAAAAAACAGAGGGACATAGGTTCATTAAGTTGTAAATCAGAGAATGATTGAAAACAGAGCTCAAGTGGAGAAAATGATGGGGTTAAAAGGTCAAGATAATATGCATTTCGTGACAAACTATCAATATCAGTTAACAATATATGGAATATAACTTTTCCTTTCAAATAAATTCTAATAATTTCATAATGTATATTGTAAAAGCCAAGAGAAATAAATAAATAGAAATAGATGTTTTACTCAAAAAGAATGATATTTAATACTTAGTTTTTATATTTTTAAAAATATTGTGCTTTTATCGGCAATAATTATCATTATAATACTGTAAAATCAATAATTCCTAAATAAAAGCTACAAATAAATGAAGTTTTTATACTTTGCGGATAAAAATTATTCACCTTCATATTTCAAGCGTGATTGTGTTGACTTGCAATTAACAGGCTTTTTATAACAATCTAGACTTAAATATTATAGTTATTGAACTTAAAGAGTTGATAAAATCATAATCTATCAATAACTTTATTCAGGTTTGATGAGCCATCATAATTTAAACGATACTTTTACTCCTATTAAATCTTCAAGTCTCCTACCACCTATTTCTGGGGCTGGAACGGGAAGGGGGAGATCTATGCGTGGTCTTTAAACGTCTGATGGACTTCATAAATTTTCAAATACTCTTTAACCAATACAAAAATCATCTTTGTACCAGCAAGCATCTTATGATGATGCTGTATAATACGAGCACACTCAATGCTATCGTAAAAAAATTACTAATTTCAACAATAAATAAAAGTATATTCCTCTTTAGGTATGTGGATCAAACTCGTTACTAAAATAATCAGGATTAGGAGTTTATTTATATCTTAAATTTCTTTGGAGTTTGATGATAACCTTTATTTTAATGAGCGCAGTATCATTGTTTTCTCTAATAGTTAACTATTCAAGTTCAGGTCTATCAAAATACTCCCCTTCATTTAGCATCAAATTAGCTTCATTTACTCTCGGTAATCTGGCTGGAGGAGATAAAACTGCTTATTTGATGATAACCTTTGCAGATATTGTCAATATGATTATTTTTTTCATATTTTACGTATATTGGAGATCATTTCAAAACAATACAGTGCTATAAACTGAAGAAGATCCAAATATAATTAATCCAAAATTATATGCTCTGTCTGTTGTAGGTTTTTATTCGGATTAAGCAAACTCTGTAAAATAAAAAATGAATGAACAAGCTCTTGAAAAGTTGATAGAAGATTATCTTTCATTTGACTCTAAAGATAGTATATATTAAATCTCAATCGTCTATGACTACAAAGGATACTTTGACTATTTCATAGAATATGAAGGGATAATATAAACAGAATAGAAGGAAAAGCATCTCATTCAGCAAATATCCCATTCATTATAAAAATACTAATAACTAAAAAAAGAACGGGAAGATGTCTAGACTAAACTGGTTTAAATTTCATATCTCTTTGAGCCAATATATGCAATAGTCCACTTCAAAACTTTATAATCAAAACAAAAATTCATAAACTATTGCAAAAAATATCATCTCCAAGATACTTTCACTCAAAATTTTACACGTTGCATTTGCTGTGTTCAACCACCTTCATCCCAAATTAATTTACTAATACGCTCAAATAATCTAAGTCGACCAGAATAAATAAATTGGAGAAATGTTGATCTCACCAAATTTTCTGTTTTTATTCGATGGATATTTTCTATTTTCTTGGTAATTATTTTTATAGTTATAACTTCTGCTATTATCGTTTTATGCATTGTCGTCGTTGCAAGTCAATCTTCCTGTCAAGATGTACTCATTCCTTTGACAACTTCGGCTACGGACGCTCAAGCCGCTGTTACAGCTGGAGGAAAAGTATTGTTTTGTTATTGTAATGAAAATTTTCAATAAATGTATATAAACTCCAATGTTGGCCAAGCTTGTTCCAATATTTCAGCAAAAGTTCTAATGACAAATGCGCTTCAGATAGCAGCCTCCATAATTTCACTAATCATAAACTTTATTTTATCCATTTTAGTCACAATAATCGCCAAATATCTTTTAAGAACCGACACAATTCCAAAGGAACATACTTTTGTTTTTTGGGTAATTTTTATTTCAAACTTCATAAATTCTTGCCTGCTGCCTCTGATTTTAAATGGCAATATTTTTGGAGTCACAAGTATTGCCTATCTAAAATTTATTCCATTTATGAATAGTTCGATGTCAGCCTTTAATGATTTCAACACAGATTGGTATGCAATGGTTTCGCCTTACTACCTCAACTTAATTATTATTTCAACATTTATCTCTCCCGTTATTAGCCTGATAATTTCTTGTCTTAAACATTTTTGGACTCATAGAAAAGTTAAAAATCTTTGTGAAAATGAAGATAAAGAAAACCCTGCTATTCAAAAAGAGGCTAACAATATGATCACAAGAAATTAGTTTTCGTTGGCTGAAGAGCAGTCTCAATTAGTCCTAATCCTTTTCATAGTTATAATGTATTCTGGGTTAATACCTTTGATGATTCCTATCTTTACAGTTGGACTCATCGTCTGGTATTACTGCAAGCGAGCTGAAATCGTAAGATTTTCAGTGAGAGTACCTGCAGATGAAAGTCTCAGTAAATCAACTCTCAAACTAATTCCGTTTATGATCTTAGCCCATGCATTATTTTCAATTTGGAGTCACACTTCCGCTGGTATCTTTACATCAGATTCTTATCTTATCCAAATGAATTATACATATTTTAATAGCAGTTTGGACAGAATCTTCAAAGATATTCTCATCACAGGTGAAGCGGCTGTAATAGCTCTAATCATTATTTTTAATTTTACGATAATTAATTTTGTAGGATCGCTAATTGAATGCTGTAAAGATGAGCTAGAAATGCCTACTCAATTTGGTAAAGTAAAAACTTAAGCATATGGAGCGAGAATCCAAAATTCAAACATCCTCAAGAGCTATAATATCAGATAAAATCCTCAATGTGGGTCCGCCTTTACAAATTTTCGAGGTTTAACAGACACAAAAAAAAGACCAGCATTTCGAGAATAATTTTCTTGATCGATAAATTAATGATATCTAATCTATATTTGTTTATTTTATTTGGTTCAATCCAAATTCAACAATTTTCTTTTTTAAGAATAAATGATAATATTTAGTTTGAAGAATATGGAAATTTGTTCTATTTGACTGAATTTTAATAAACAAAATGAGAAACAGCTTTTAACTTACTTTTGATATTTTGTTTTTTTATAAAATAGGGGTATTAAGAATCAATTTTTTATTTTTTCTGATTAACTCTCTCGGAGAGAACTCATTTAGTCAATATGAAATAACCACTTATTAAAAGTCAGAATTTCTTAGGTATGAGTCCTTTGAGGACTTGGAAATATCCCTCTAAAGTTAAGTTAAATTTAAGTTTCTTAAAAACCAACATTATAGCTTCAACTAATTCAAGTTATTTAGATCTTTTTCTGACTTTTCGTCAATTTTCAAAAAAAACATTTATCTAATTTTATTATTTTAACTGAATGCTTTTTGTTTGTTGTTATATATAGAAAATGAGTCAAAACATAAAACTATTTTGTTTATTGACGGCTTTGATTTAACTAAGTTCTTAGGTAGTTTTAAAAGGTCAGCAGCCCTTGGTTAGAGATTTGGAGTCAAAAGAATATGTTTTATGCTCTTTGCTAAAAATTTTCATATTTTCCTGCTTTTTAAGATCAATTCGGAATTAATTGTAAATCATAATAATTTAATTAACTTCTCGAGAAAACCTCAATGACCAAGGCTTTTATTTAACTGAGATCAAGCCAAAAGAAGTACCGACTCAATGCAGCTGACATTGCCAAAGTTTATAAAATCAATCAATGGAAAGGTCAAGCACCTCCAGCCTTCGATTCAAGATTTAAGGTTTTGCCTGAAACTGATGATGATGGAGAGATTCTGAGCGTTGTCTTTCCATGAAAAATAAAAAGTCCTCTCTGATTTTAATATTTTTTACGCTTTCTACTTTGCATCCAACTAGACGTGTGTTTTGTTAAAAAGCTTTCAGGCTATTATATGTATTATTCCTTCCACGATGAGGATGAGTATCCTATCAATATTGGTTTTTTTGCCGCATTCGATCAAATTCCCAGAAATAGAGAATTTGTTTATTTTCTCAACAAAAGTTCAAATCGAAAAAGATGACATAAAGTACTATAGATTTATGATTGCAATCCTCTGCCCCTTAGACATTAAAAACATCATCCATGGCAATCATAAATGTATAAATGATAAATAACTCCCTAAAAATCATACAAAGCAATATCACTATCTTTCTTTTAAATATTAATTAAGCCAGCAATAAAATCAAAAGTCAAAGAGTTTAGTAAAATTTATAAAAATATTCCAAATTCTCAGGCAATCTTCATTTTAAGGTCTTGATGCCTTAGGGACTGCCGAGGACATATTTTATTGAAATTTGAGGTTTTAATTTCATGCAAGAATCAAAAAGCAGTTATTGAAATATCAAGCATCATTTTTATGCATGTGGCTATACATTTATGCCAACTATAAGCGAAATTAATTTTTATCTTATTGAGAAGTTGCCAGCTTTTTGAGAATATACTCTGAAACATCTTTATTGTAGATGATTTCATGGTGCAATCTTTTGTGAGGATACCTATTTGTCGAACTACTAGCATTAAGAAGTCTCTGGCGCATAAGATTATTTGAAACTGCTAATTATCTATTTCGTTCTGTTGAGCATCGCGATTTTTGTTCCAAAACTGGTAACTTTCTATCTTTGGCAATGGAATATGGACTTTTTCTAAATTTAACTTCAGATAGCTTAGTTTTAAGACAATTGTAAGCTATAACCTGTTCTCTAAAGATATTTGCGCGCGTTCCTGGATATTTGATCATTCTTCTATGAAATTACAATGTAAACTATTTAGATAGTATTCTCTAAATCAATAAATACTGTTGCATTGTTGATCTCCGTTCTTCATCTATTGATTTATGTTTTTAATAAGTTATTTTAAAGATTAACTAATCTAATCCTATATCAATAATTTCAAGATAATCAAATTTGCAAAAGGCTCATTCATTTATATTGATATTCTCTGTAAAAATGACAATTATTACAAAAAAATGACTTTCATTGGTGAAAGTCTACTATCTTTCAATCATATTGGAAGATTAAACATTATTTTTTTAATTTAGGCTTCGGCTTTATCTTTTATCGTCCAAGAATATCCATGCTTTTCTTTTTTAATAGAAGAGCGGAATAGTCACGATTTTTCATTCTATAAGAACCTTATTCTGGCTTTTCTTTTGCTTCAGTATTTCTGCATTGCCAATCAGTTAACTATTCATTGAATCGATTTTAAATAACTGCTCCATTTAATCTTTTAATATGAAGAGATTAGGCTTGCCTCTTCGATAATGATCGGGTTTCTATATGAGTTGACATCGATGAGACTTCTTGAGTTGGTATAAACTTGGTCGGGGTATCTATTGGATTTTGAGTTGATAGTTTCATCGACCTAAAACAACCAAATTTATCAATTTAAACAGTTTTTAAGGTTTTTTGTAATTTACTATTATCGTAGTAGTCTTCCATGAGAGTATTAATTTTTCCCTCCAAGAATTCTAGAGCTTTTTTTGTTTAATCTCTATTTGCCATCTTTTTTCCTTCTTCATTAACTTATTTCAAGCGACCATTCATAGCCGATATGTTATCTTCCAATTGATGTTGATGTATTATCTTTTCTTCTATTTTTGAATCTATATAATCGAAAACATACCAATATACTATTTAAGCTCCCTAACCTAATTTTCAAAATTTGGAGTGATATGTTAAACTGGATTTGCACTAACATTAGCTTAACTTATTCTAGTTTCAATCAATTTAATTTGATTCTGAATCTCAGTAAATTGAGATTATTGAATTCTGCAATATTCAGCCATTAATTCTTAATAGTTTTCTTTCATCTTTTGGTTATGAATGTGATAGTTTTCCATTTATTTTAAAAAGTTTTAGAATTTCAAGATATCGTCAGATTATCCATTTGACTCCTTTTTTATCAACTTTTGAGTAAAAATATTGCCTTGCTAAACTTCTTTAAAAGCCCCAATAGTTCTACTTGGCTTTAGATTAGCTTTTCTGTTTTGTTTCTACGATTTCTGTGCCTATAATTTTTGTAATTTTTAATCTTTTTCTGGAATTGATCTCTCAGAATTAATGATTTCTTTTGAACTTAAATTAAATTTTACTTTGTTTTCTCTTATTGATGACTAAGATGAGAGATTTATGCTACTTCTTTTTTAGCGATTCACAAAATGTCTACTACTGATAATCTCATTTTAGACTTATTTTTAGTTAATTTCATCCACAAAAGAAATCTTCTTTTCCTTGAAAGTCTTTTCACTAATTTTACTTTTAATTTCATATTTTTTTTAGACCCGACTGACAATTTTTTCTGTGCTGCATTTGCCTTTCTATTCGTTAAATTATCTCTTTAATTGATCTGATTGATTTTTTATTCTGCTAGCTTCACAAGTAATGTGAGTGTACTCAGCAATAATGCTATTTAACTTGGTATCAATCGCTAAATAGTTTGTTCTCATCTCATAATGCAAATTTTCATTGTCACTCTCCATCTTACTCAATTCTATATTATTGGTTTTTTACTTTTTTCTATTGCACTCACACATTGTTATAGTTAATCATTCACTGCATAATAAGATAGATACTTTAAAATAGAGAGTTGATCCTCGGTAGGATATTTTTGAATATTTAGAAATTTTTGCCAATTACTTCTTCGTAAAGATGACTCATTGCTCCAAGATCAGTTCTTCCAGAGGGGAGGGCCGATACTTGCGGATTGGATTAAATAAATGCTTCTTCCATAATAAAAATAGAATTTGAAAGGTATTAACAGAATAACTAATTATTTAGCATGAATCTCAGTATTTTTTGATGAGTGAAAATAAAGTCATCTCCAAAGATATTGAGATTATTTGATGAAAAAACATTTTAATTATTTGCTTCTTCATTTGAATTGAAAATTTAAATAGACAAAATTAAATTTTAGTTGGGGATTTTAATTGCCAAACCTTAATTATTTATTTATCGAAAATTAATATCAAGTAGTTTTAATTAAATACACAAATAGAGCTTAAACATTAGTAAAATTTAATTAAAAAACTTTTCATATAAAATTCTATTACCCTCTATCACACCACAAATTCGATCTTATACGGTCAATAGATCATTCATTTTTATGGAACAGTTATTATGACTATAAAGAATATTTCTCCTTCAAGTTTAAGCCGATTTTACACTTTCTAAAATCTCTTTAGAATTTACAAATGAAATTATTGAAAGCTTTCTTTATTGATGATATTTATAAACAAAATATTCCCGATGAAGATTGAAGCAAAATGAAACCAATGATTTCCTTATAAGTTACCAAATTATACTGATACGCTGATTTTACTTATTGAAAATAATAAAGATAAAATACCATTGTATAGAGATCACATAATGACTTTAGGTTTGTCATTTTTTTATTGATTCTTTTTAAAGAAAGGGTGAATCATTAATTATTTCATGGAAGCTCGATCATTAGGATTTTTTTGCAAACAACGATCAAGAAAATCTCTTACCTAAGCTGAAACTGATAAATAAGATGGTATTTTAATTTCATCTTTCACTATCTTGATCAATTACTCCTCCCTCGTAATCTTAAAAGGATTTTCCCCAACCACCATTTCATACATCATAATGCCAATAGACCAAATATCTATCTTTTCATCATACTCCTTTCCCTTTAGGATTTCTGGGCATACATACAGAGGAGTTCCACAGAAAGTAGTCCTCAGTTTATTGTCCTGATAAACTGACCATCCAAAATCACATAATTTAATAATGTTCTATATAACATATATCTTACATCGTGAAGAACTATATTTTACGGCTTGATATCTCGATGTATGATTTTTAAAGTGTGAATTTCATTAACAGCATCACAAACTTGCTTCATAATAAATGCAATTCTGGGTTCAGACAAAGGCTGTGATTTTTTAAGCTGATGATAGAGCTGCCCTCCTGTTCCAACCTCTAAGATAATATAAATATTAGTGGCATCATCAAAGCATCCATATAGTTTAATTATATTTGGATGATTGAGAAACATTTGAATTTTGACTTCTCTGATGAATTGATCTGTAATTTATTCCTCATGAAGTAATTTTTTCTCTATAATTTTTAAGGCACAAATAAAATTGGTGGATTTTTATCGAGCTAAGTAGACTCGACCATATTTTCCATTTCCCAATTCTTTCATTTTTACAAAATCGTTCACTGATACTTTTTTTTTTGCTAATTTTGGAAATTCTCTTGGCTGAAACTGATTTTTATTCTGCTCAAAAGTAGGTTAAACAATCATACTTTTTTTTAATTAGTTGTTTCCTCTATTTAAAAAGGAAGGAACTTGTCTAACAGCTTATTTTTGCTTCTCTTTCGACTTTTATCCCCTCTCAATGTCTTTATTTTTGTAAAAGTTGATTTATTTAACTGAATGAGGATTGTCTTCCCTTCTTTGGAACATATTATTGGGAATATCTAATAAAGTCTCACTCATTCTAGCAGTTCTTTTCGGAGTATTTTTAAACAATTATTTTTTGGCTTGAGGTTATTCAAATACAGGTTAATAGCGATCATTATCGCTAATGATTGTACTCTTGGACATCTAATTTCCACGTTGAGGTCTAACACCTTTTTGAGTATTGTTATTAAAGCCATAATTCATAGGATTTTGCTGATTCCTAAAATCATTATTTTGGTTTAGGGAAGATGGAATAACATTCGTGCGATCGGAATTAATCTGATGAGTTTGTTTTGGGTTGGGAATTTCGAAAGTAAGATTGGGATAACTGGAATAATGTGTCGAGCTATTTGTGGACTGACTCTGATCTATCACTTTAGCGCTATTTTGACTATTAAATTTCGGATTAACAGGATGATAAACGTTATTAAATTGATTCGAGGAAGAGTACTGAATTTTGTTTTGCATTTTTTTACTTTATTTTATTATATTTACTTGATTTATTATCATTTTTATCAGCTAAGAGTATCAGGCATCAAACCTAAAAGCTAATCACTATAAAAATATTGATAAATAATGTCAAACCTTTCCATTTTATATTATATTAAATTTCTAGTCTTAAAGAATAATGATTGTTCAGGCAAACCAGATAAAATATTTAATTAAATCATTCTTGGATATTGTCATTTCATCAATGCAATTATACAATTTTTATCTATCCTTTGTTATTAAATATGCTAACTTCATTTTCTCCCAACTATAATAGATGTTTGGTTTGGAAACAAACTAATCATATCTCCATCTATTTGTGAGTCCCAATTCACGATAAATTATGTAATACAAAGTACGCATCCAATCTCCTAAATTGATACTTTTTCCTCTCAGATGGTTATGCAGGTTGTATGGATTTTTAATATTCTTTAAGTACATAATTATCTGAGCGTTCCTCTCAGGAGATGCAGGGAAATTATATTCATGCAAAAATGATTGAAATGTATTGGAATTTTCAATTCCAGCATGAGAGTGAAAAGGAGTTTGTTCCCCCTTCCGATTAATTTCATACATGACTCCATCTCCCCATTTATAGTAGGTAAATGTAGTTGGCAATTTATTGGCCAATCGAGCCAGCTCCCAATATATAAAACTCTCTTCTCTCACTTTGTAAACATACTAAGGAACAAACCAATTATAACCCTTTACGTCAATCTCCAGGCGAAAGAAGTCAGTTAGCCACTTTGCAAAACATAAACTGAGAATTGCACTAATAACTCTTGGATAAAAACTATATGGTTTTGCTTTGCCTTGATCAATTTGTCCTTTCAATCCTAATAAGAAGAGTCTCATAAGAGGTTGATGATTAACCTTTTTTAATTTTTTCTCTATCCAATCTTTAAACATACAAATTAGATATTATATATTCTGTCAAATTAATCTTATTTGCTTAAAAATTGATGGATCCACCTATAACCGAAACGCATGCTATCAGAATATTCGTTAAAATCAAAAAAATAAAACTTTTAGTCCGTTTTCCTTGTCGATTGACAATCCAACTCAAAGCAGGTCATTTAATTTCTTAATTAGATAATTGGGAAATTTAATCTCGTAGTTCATATGAATTAAAAAATGGAGAATGCTTAGTAAACGAATCGATACAAGCTTAAGTTGATGTTATGTATGAAACTCGAAGCAAACGATACGTAAATCAGGAAGTATTTAATTGTTTCATTCAGATGAAAATTATAGTAAATATGTTGTCTAATAACGGAGTTATCCCTGTTGGATGTACTTCATTCAACCCTTGCAATAAGGAGTATGAGTAATAAGTTTAATATTTTTTACCGTTATAAAAATGCCAGGATAAATCAGCTAAAATAAATTTTATCCAATCATATGTTCTTTTAAGTAAAAATTTAAGCAAGCCAAATTATAAATATCAATTCATTGAAAAATAGGCGAAAGATAAAAACAATCGGATTCTTTCAAATTCTTATTCTTCTAAAATGCTTGTAAATACGTAATTCTTGATTTATACAGTTCCCTTTACAGTAAATCTCCTCCTCAATAGGATTTGCAAAATCATCATCGCATAAATATCGTTTCTCCAAAGCATAATCTTTTGAATTCAAATCCCAAATTTTCGTCTTTAAAAACTTTACCATCAAATGTAATGAAATATTAAGAGACTCAATATAAATAAGTCGATGAAAGGAAACCTATTTTATCTAAAATATAAGAATATCCTTCAAGCCAAATTAGAAAATAAAATATAAATGCCAATGGAAGGTTATCATAAAAATAAATTATGAGGCAAAAAGAAACGGGCATAAAAAAATAAAATATCGATAAAAAATAATAGTTGTAAAGAACAAAACAATAAAGCTTAGCAATATCAATTGATTTAGGTCTGCTACAATAAAGAATAAAGCAAATGGAAAAAAAGTAGAAGTAAATGACCTTTCAGTTAAAAGAATCGAAGTAGGAATGCTAACGAAGGAAAAACAAATTTATTCAAATTGAAATACTAAAAAACTAAAGTGATGTTATTGTTTTTAATAAATAGCAATAAATAAAATAACTGCAGCAATAACTAAAGAAAAATAATGAAAAAAATTAAGAATTGAATGGTCAACTTAAAAATCAACTTAAAAAATTTGAATTAAAGGAAAATTCATATCAATAGCAACTAAAAAAAATTAATGATAAATGCTCTAACTATGAAAATTAAAGACAAAAGCTAACTCTTGAAAATTATGAACTGCTATCAAAATTAGAAAATGCAGAAAGAAATAAGCAAACCCATGTTAGATAGAAGGATAGAAATTACGGAGAGGAAAAAAATAAATTTAGCAAAAAGATAGATCAACTTATGCAAGAGTTAAATATCCTTAAAGAGGAAAAAAATGATGTCTAAAATAAATTAAATGAAGCTAATATTCGACTGTAAAAATCAGTTTAGCAAAATAGTTCAACAACTACACAATTGAGCATCCTTTAAGAAGAATTACTGTCAACTAAATTATTATTAAAAAGATAACAAGATTAGCATGTTAATTATTAAGAATAAAAATATTCTTATAAAATTATTCAATAGGAAAGAGATAATTTGAGAAAAAAGTACAATTAATTGATCATTTAATTAAATGATAGTAAATAAAAAACATAAAAATAAAAAATAAATTTATCTAATTCCGAAAATAAAATGATAGAAATATAAAATCAGCTCATCTCTCGCTTGAAAGAAAAGGAGTTACTTCAAAATAGCGTTAACAATTATAAAAAATAGCTTTAAAGAAAGAAAGTTGAATAATAAAGAAAAAATATAGAATCATAAGTAGTAAATGCCAATTATCTGAATTATAATAAAAAATTAAATGAACTTAAAAATAAATTTGAAATATCTAAAAAATAGGCAGAAATTTTAAAATAGCATTACTCTTCTCAAATACAAAATATTTCCAAAGAGAAATAGTATGCTCAAAACTAAATAGAAGACATGAAATGGGCACTTCAAAGAATCAAATCGTAAAATGAGTAATTAAAAGATAAATTATAAGATATGAAATCAGATATTTTAACATTAAATGAGGAAATGTTTATCAGTCAATAAAAAAATAAAAAAACTTAGGAAACTACTGAAGAATTAAAATGCTAACTAGCTTTATTAACAAAAATTAATTTAGAGATGGAAGAAAAAAATAAAAATTTAAATTCAACTTTAAAGATCTCTTCGGAAAGTATATATCAGTTGTAAAGCAAAAGAGAAAGTTATTAAAAGTAAATTACGATTTGCCAAGAAAAGATAAAACAAACATAAAAGAAATTGTAATAAAAAAGAATCATAGATGATCAAAATGCCAAGGAATTTCAAAAATAAATTGGTAGAAAATGTACTTAGATTCAAACTTTATAAATTGAAAGAAAACAATTAAAAGATTTAACATAGACGTTAAAACAAAAAAACATTCTTCAAGAAAATTAATTATTTCAAATAAAATAATAATTGGAAAATATCAAATAAGACTTCATTCAAAAGGATAAAAATATATTTTCGATTCGTCTGGAATTTAAAAAAACTGTTTAAGAAAACGATAAAATATCAAAACTATTCTAGGAGATGCAGACAAAATTAAATGAATAGATAAAAAATTCTATAAAAGTTAAAAAATAGTTTGATGAGTATAAAAAATGTATGTTCGGAGCTGTGGAGATATTGGCTTAATAAATATGCAAAGATGAGTCTAATAGTACTAATAAAAAATCATTCATTATTTTTCCTGATGACAAGATGTCTTTAATTATGGATGAATCTATAAAAAAAAAGAAAGGAAAACTATTACAATATCAAAGTAAAATCGCATAGCTTGAAGGATTCATAATAAATTTAGAAGAATAATTAAAAAAACTTAAAAACTTGCAATTATAAAAAGACAAATAGTTTTAGAAGCTCATAAATCATTCACAATAAAAGCATCAAAAAAATAAATTATAAAAGTAATCTGATTGCTAAAAATTACAAAATGAAGTCTAATATTTGGAAGGATAAATCATAAAACTGTCAAATTAAAAAGACAAAGGGATAAATCAGGTTAAGAAGGCAGAAGAATAAATTCAAGAATTGAAACATCAAAACTTAATTAATCTATAAGATAACTAACTTTTAACAAATAAAATAGAAGTCTTAGAACTAAAAATAATTGATTATCAATCAAAAGAAGCTAAATCACGTGAAATTACTTAGAGCAAGATATTGTAATTAAATAATAATTCGAATGCTATAATTTAACAGTTAAAGTCTGATGTTTAGTTTCTATAAAAAAAATATTAAACCGAAGTGAAAATCAATAAAGAAGGTAGATAACTGATTAAAAAATTATAATATCAAATAAATGAACACATTTATTAAAAAGAAAGAATTGGTGCTTAAACAATTGAACTGATAAATAAATTAAAAGGGACTGAATAAAACCTAAAATAATCAGATAAAAAAGTAAGAATACTATAGAAATTAATCAAATAATTGGAATCTTAGCTTTAAAAAATACACGAAAGAGAATTTAGTGAACAAAACAAAAATAAATAATTGAAAATAAATATCGACAAAATCTGTAAAGAGTTAAATTAATCCTAAATTGATCGATAGAAGTTGAAATTACATCAAAGTGAATTGACGAAGTAAAATAAAGAATTACTGTAAAGTCTGAAAATTAAAAGTTAAAAGATGAAACAAGTGGGAGATAAAACATCCTTAGAAGTTAAGGAGTTAAAGTAACAAATTATTAAATTAACTTCTAACTTAGACTTTAAAGATTTTTAAATCAAAAAGCATTTAAAATAAATTTAAATACTAAATAATAATTTAAATTAAGTGAGGCAAGAGTCAGCAAAACTAAAAATTGATAATGCCAAGAAAAGTAATTAAATTTAAATGATGAGCAAACAAATCTCATAAACACTGTAAAATATTTAAAGAAAATAGTAAAAAATTACCATTATAGAGAACTAAAAGCAGAAGCTGATAAATGAAATTACTTTTCTCGAGTAAAAATTAAATTTATCTCAACAATCAGTTAAAAAAATTGAAATAATTGAAAGATAGTCTCTCCAGCTCAAATCGTAATTAGAAGCAGTTAAATATTAAAAATAAAAATTATTGAATTTGATGATTAAAAATTCATCATCTCCAAGGAATAACGAAATTAAATTTAACAATAAACAGGAACCAGAGACTCAACCTAAAAATAATCCACTATAGCGATATTTATAGTCAAATAAAAATAAAGTTTCTCTTCTGGAAAGAGTTAAATCATTAACCAATTTGGACAGATAACTAAAAAACGAATCATACAGTAATAAAGTAATAAAATTCGCAAACAAATGATCGGAATAATGAATATACATCTGCATTTATTTATTAACTTTTTAACTGATATCTTTCATTTGGAATTATTATTATTTATGCATGAGCATTATCAAATTATTGACATCATATTTGTCAGCGGTTTTGTAAACATTTAACCAGAAGAGCTTTCTATTCGAATTTAACTTCTTCAATTTTACGAATTTGCTTCATGAACTCTTAAAAGGTTATTTTTTATTCATTAAATCGAGTCTCCACAAAATTGATGCAATCTTCTCTGGCTTTTATACTGCTGATTACATTGAGAATTTGTTCGGAAATATAATCAGAAGTTCTAACAGTATCCGATATACTATTCTTTTCATTGGAATTAACTTCAATAAATTTACTCATGTTTTCATTTTCATTAAGTAAAATGTTATACTCAGATTAAATTGAATAATTGGTACTGTCCAGAAACTGGGCTTTAGCAAGCAACTCCTCATGTTTTATCTTCATGGTTTGTAATAACTTTTGTTGATTTCCCACTAATAATTTGGATTTTACTGTTGATTCTATATATGATATAAATATACATGCTGAATTGATTGGTCTGAAGGGAATTGGTGGTTGTTTTTGTGCACCATTTTGATTCCAATTACTTGATTGAATATTTTGATTTTGATATGCTACGTTTTGCTGATTTGGAAATTGATTTTTACTCCACTAAATTAGTCATAAATTACAGATTGCATTAAAGATTGCTGTTTATTTATTCTTTGAAATGGAAAATTATTTCTAACTATATTATTTACTTCTATAATTATATTGATCTGAATTTAGGGAGGTAAGTACGACCTATTTTGATGGTTTCCAATTCTTCACTTCTTGAAGAATATCATTAATAACATATGATTTTGGATCTGTTTTAGATTGAAGAGATTTATAGAATTAACAACAAACAAATTACGCTGGATTTGTATTAATAATTCTAATTAAAGGAGGAGATTTAGGGAAGGTTGCTGGATACATAATATGAAACAGAACTTTTCCTTGTTGTTCTACAGTAAATTATCCTTTTAATTCAACATATCTTTTTTGCTGGCCATTTTCGGCTGGATGAAAATATAATTACCGAATTGTAAAATTTCTGCTCTGTAAAATTTAAAGGTCATTAGAACATGCCTTATTGATTTTTCAATGGCTGATTTAACTCTAACTATTTAATAATATTACTCATTGGTGTAGGTGCATAATCGGAGGGTTTAGGTGAGCTGATCGTTTTTGTAGCCAATAAAATTTCCTTGATGAGTCTTATTTCCGATAGAATTGAGTTTGTCTACTGCACTCTTGATGTCCCTAAACAAATTCATAATAAATATAATGAAAAGATAAACCAATAGAATAATGATTCATGATAGTTCTTGCATTAGATGTGGATAGATCAATAAAGACTAAACTGGCATCTCTTAAATAAATTGAACATCTCCATTTTGTCTATTTGACCATCACAATTAGTGTCAGCTTGTACCGCCATCTGATTGACTGCATAATAGTCATTTGGGGGAGTATGACCAACACTTATACATAAATCTCTATAGGCATTGCAAAACTATTGTCCTTCAAGTTGGCCAGTGTGATTTAGATCGTAAATCATATAGACACGACTAATTTGATTTCTCAAGAATGTATCATTGTTAGTGTCCCAATTTCCATTGTAGCTCCACTTTCCCACATTAGCAAAACCAGAGTTAGAATTTCCACCATAGCTGTTAGATGCACCTCCGAGTCCAAGATTAATGACACCTCCTCCTCCACATCCTAGACCTTGATTAAATCCTTGGCCTTGATTAAATCCTTGGCCTTGACTAAATCCTTGGCCTTGATTAAATCCTTGGCCTTGATTAAATCCTTGACCTTGATTAAATCCTTGGCCTTGATTAAATCCATGATTGTGATGTCCTTGACCTTGGTTAAATCCTTGAGGTTGATTAAATCCTAAACCTTGGTTAAATCCTTGAGGTTGATTAATTCCTAAACCTTGGTTAAATCCTTGAGGTTGATTAAGTCCTAAACCTTGGTTAAATCCTTGAGGTTGATTAAGTCCTCCTCCAAATCCTTGATTAAACCCACCCCCGTACATATTTGTTGAATCAATTATTATATTTCTTATTAAAGAAACTTTAAAACTTCATTCTAGAATTATCACTAAGTATTATGGATAAAATTATACATTTATAGTTAAGTTTTCATGTTTATTGAAGATTATTCGGATAAGTATTATCAAATATTGTTGAAGAATAGTAAATAGAATGTTATCGAAATATTTGGATTAAATAATTTATTTAAACATTAGATTTTTCATTATTTCGAGTCATATTTCCAATAAAAATAAGTTTATTGATTGCACTCTTGCTATTCCGGAATTAATAATAAATTTAATAAAAACAGATTAAACAATAAATGAGGATTAAAGATAGTTTATTTATTGATTCATACCATAAATAAATTCAATATGGATGCAATCCTATTCGATCAAAAGAGATTAAACTGGCATCTCTTGAATAAATTGAACATCTCCATTTTGTTTATTCGGCCATCATAATTGGTGTCGGCTTGCATAGCAATCTGAGTGATACTGTAATAGTCATTTGGTGGAATTTGACCGACGCTCACACATAAATCTCTATATGCATTGCAAAACTATTGTCCTTCAAGTTGACCAGTGCGATTAAAATCATACATCATATAGACACGTTCAATTTGGCTTTGCAAGAATGCATCATTGTTAGCGTTCCAATTTCCATTGTAGCTCCATCCACCCATATTAACAAAGCCAGAGTTATTTCCACCATAACCATTAGATGCGCCTCCAAGATTAATGAAACCTGATCCTTGATTGTATCCTCCCCCATATCCTTGATTGTATCCTCCTCCAAATCCTTGGTTAAATCCGCTCCCGTACATATCTGTTGAATTAATGATTATATCTTTGATTAAAGAGTTATTAAAGCTTTATTCTAGAATTATCTCTAAAAAGATATTGAGAATATTATAAGTTTAAAGCTCGTAATTACTGATTATTTGACATTTTAATGATGATTATCATATCAACATTTCTTGAAAAATAGTAAATAAATATTTATCGTAGTTTTTATAATTTAATGAAACTGAAGCCTTTTTCAATGGAAGTTTAGAACAAACATTATTATAAAAATAGAAAATCAATTGCAGAAAGCAAGTAAATTAGATATTCTCAAATTAAGAGAAAATTTAGAATTAAAAAAATTAAATTCAGATAAAATAGCTATAAAAGAGGAGATAATTTATTAAATATAATTTCACTTGACTACTAAAGATTGCTTTGATTCAAGTTAGAATCACTTGGTAAATATTCAAATAATAAAAGAAAAATGCATAAATCAAATAAATTAAAAATATCTCGATTTATAAAGCCAAAATTATAGGCATACAATTAATAAATGTTAGCAGCGACTGTGTTACAAGGTAATAAAGATTCTTAGTAATAAACAGTCCAGATGGTGACTCAATTAGATTCATTTTAATAAAATGTTTTAAGGGTTTAAAATCCTCCTCCTTTTAGTGAATTATATTAGATCAGAACATTAAAATTTGCATACATACTTAGTGATTTATGAAGTCAAACGAAAATAAGTTAAATTTCGATTCATATAATAGAATCCACTTAAAAATTTGCAAAAAATCTAATCGGGCAAATAATTAAAAATTGATAGTATTGAAAAAAGTTAAATTAATGGATCAATATGATTTCAAAAGTAAAATAATATATTTATTTCTCCATAAGAATAACTGATTTGTTTATTGATCTTGTAATAAAATTGTATATTTTATAATTTAGTTATTTATTAATAATTATGATTCGCCTTGTCATCAATTCAACTACAGCCAAAATTCTTGGTGCTCGAAAGATCAATAAAGATATAGGGAAATTAAGTTATTAAATGATGAGAAGAAATCAATATTGTTTTGCAGTCAAGAATCATCCCACTATATAAAAGATTATCAAAGGAGTAGATGAAAGAAATTTGAATTAAATTTATTCATAAATCGGAGCACTTAATGAGAAAAATCACGAGCTAGCCTTAAAGCTTCTCCTTAAAAATGTGTATATCAATAAATTGCCTTTGAGCGTCCTAACAAATGACAAATTAATGATGGAGCTGACTAAAAATCCATAAATTTTAGTTGAAACGATACTTTTTAAGATAAAATAACACATTAAAGTTCTAAATTAAAATTTATAAAAAAATAACAAAGAGAATGTTGTTAATTCGTTGTCATAAATAAACAAATGTTTTGTTGAATGTTATGATAATCTTGAAAAAATCCCAAGAAATCAATTATTAAAGACATAGGTGATGCTTCATAAAAGATTTGCAGATTACCATCTTTTTTATCTGTCTAAATTGGTTGATTCTACTAAGGCATAATAAGTTTTGAAAAAAAGCATTGAGTTTTATAAAAACATCATTGATAAAATGAAAATACTGATTATCCAAGGGCATGAAAAGATAGGTTTATAAAATTAAAAACCTCAAGGAAAAGATTAAACTCAAGAAGAAAAGGAATGGAAGCTTAATGCAATCAAGTAAAATTTAAGAATGCTAATTGAAACAAACTCTTAGAATATTCTTCACTTATACTACGCTGAAAAGAAATTAAAATTAAAAAATGCTCATCAATAGCATTCATAGGAATAATTTAAAGAATCAGTAATTTATCTTTAACATGAAATATAAAAAGCACTAAGGTTTTATCAGTTATTAGGCAAAATAAATGCTTTTTCTATTTTTTATCATAAATTAAAGAAGATAATGATTGAGATTAAATTTTATTCTAAAATCAGCGGATTTAAAAAATTTAATAAAGATCCCAAAGAAGTTAAAGCTTTTTAAGAATAATCAATAAAAGAATTAAACTTATAAACATAAAATCTATATAAGGAAACGACTTAAGATTTAAAAATTGTGATGAAAGAGCCACATCATATGGGAAACATTCAAGAATTATCAATATTATTATTTAGTCTTAGAATGAATAAAATAAAGGAATATCTGCACAATGCGGACCTGTACAAAGAAAAGATATTCGAATAAGTGAAAAATATTATTGTCTTGTTTTCTAACGAAGAAGATAAAAAAATAATTATTTTAACGTTAAGTAAATTGGCCAAACAATTGATCTCGAGAGAAAATACTCAATCAAAAAGAAATAATTGAAGTGATTTGCATATTCCTTTTTGAAATTGATATACAATTAAAAATTATATAAAAACATCATGGATATAAAAACCAAACAAGACTATTTATGCAAGGAAATTATTGAAGCCAACTATGATCCTGAAGAGTTTCAAGATTACATTTAAAATATCAAAGGCTTAAATCTATAATTATACTCAATGAATGAGCTTATGGATATTGTGGAAAAATTCAAAAGAGGAGGTAAAGAGGCAGAAGTATAAAAAGCCGGGCATAAAAAATCGAAATTAAATCAAAATTAATCAGTTGAAAAGAGTAAATAATTCGAATCAAATTCATTAGATGAAAAAGAGTTAATGTAGCTAAAAAAATAAAATATGAATGAAATAAAAAAAGACTCTTTTAATTCATCAACAAAAATATATCATGAAATTATCAGTAAAACTGACTATCCCATTCTTTATAAAAGGATTTTTCTCAAGAAAGAAAAGGTTAGTATTAAAATAAGATCATACTCTAAAAATGAAGAACATTCGTTATTTAGAAGTTCGTATGTGGCATATCATTTGGAAACTTCGGGTTTTAACTGGAGTGTCAAAAGAAGATTTAAAGATTTTCAATGGCTTCATGTAAAATTATCTTAAATGTATCCAGGCCTACCTGTAATAGTAATGCAATTTAGATTCCTCCAATTCCTAAAAAAACTCCTGTTCGTTATTTTGACGATAAACACCTTGAATAAAGAATGATTATTTTCTAAAAATTTTTAAACAAACTTACACATATACCAGAAATATGTTCTGATAAAATTCTGGAAGAATTTTTGAATGTTCCTACTTCCCAAGAACTAACGGTCTGCAAAGAATAATATCAAAATAAACTTAACAGCAAAGGAAAGAAGATTTACAGCCTTAAAGGCTCAGATGTTATTAATATGAGCTGTTTTGTAGTTGACCACAAATAGCATGAATTTTATAGTAAATCTCAGTAATTTATGAAATGTCTTAATGGGCAAATAGCTGCATTTCAAAAATCGTTGAAGATAGCCACTGAGAGAGCTTTTGAGCTATCCTCAACTTTTGGATAAGTCTATTAACACTTTGGCGAAAAGAAATCAGTAATAGGTTCTAAAATTTTTGAGTTAATGGGGGATTTCATATATTAAATCGGGTATTTTTAAATTTATGTAGATATAAACTTGACAGTGAATATATTTTCATCAAAAATAACGTGCAAAACTATTGGACTTATGAATAGAAATACCTATAAAATATAACTTAAAGCATGGTAAAAATGAACAAGGAACAATATGAAATGCTGAGCAAATACAAGAATATTTCTAATGTCACTGATGAAATAGCAACAGGAGATAATTTCATGGAAAACAAATTGTTCAGTTAATATTTATTGAATAAAGAAACATATCGAATTAAATTATCTTTTTTACTTCAGGAGATAGAAAGATATGAAAAAGAGGATTTTTCTATATTAGCTGGGGACTGGGCTTAATCGCTCAGAAATTATATCGGGGAAGTTAAAAATTAAATGATAAGCGGAGCAGATCAATTAACCAAAGCAATTTGTTTAGGAGAGGGTAAAAATTTAATGGAGGTTTAATATATTTCGAATAAAAATACGTAAAAATATTCAAAGCTAAATTTTAAATAATGATGCATTTAGATCTTAATTTCTTAATTGATAAAGTTTTGTTTAATGAATCTTTGAAATACTATTATCTTCGTGCATTTTTAAGATGTAAAAGATATTATCATAACCCTGAGGATTATTTTTAATTTTTAGCAGCATCGAGCTTGGCAATTTCTTTATAATATTCAAATTTAAACAAAAATGAATCGTTTGTAAAAGTAGATTACTTCTATTCTATTCTTATTTTATGAGTAGATGCAAAATATATTTTAAGATCTTTATATTCTATAAATATTTGCAATGATGCTTGAATAAATCTCTCTTAAGGAAGTTAAAAATAACGATTTGTACAACTACATGAAGTTGTTATTTCGATATTCATCATCCTGATAAATAATTATATATCTATCATTGCATTAGTTTAACAATTAGGATACAGAGTAACATTAGGAGGACCATTTTCATTGTGTTTTAGCATTTTCCTTCAGATGCGACATTTTGTTCAATCAGGTCTAGTCGTTATATCGCAGTTGGCACTGTAAGCTTATGATCATATTTTATATTACCCCACTCAATGAGTTCTTGCCCATATTTTGGTATGAGTAAGAAAGCTTTTAAATGTTCGAAATGAGAACTTTTCAGGCGTTTAGTACCCATAATAAAATGAGCATAAATAATTTTAATTTTTTAAATATACTTTTTCTAATCTTATTAAAATTCCACTAATGTCTCTTCAATTTGTTTACCAGGAATTTTACATCGATTGAGCTTTGCTAATATTCTCTTGCAATATGGTAATCTCTTTTTTTACTTATTAATATTCTTAACAGGCAAGGCAACTAGTTTTTATTTTTAAGGCTCTTCCACTTTTGGTTATTACTTCATTTATATTTTTTATTCAAATTGATAGCCACTAGACTGTATGAAATAGTCATTGCTTCCCATGGTTTCATTTGTTTGTTCGAGTATGATCTGTTGAGTGTCTTCGCAAACAGCTATTTCCGGTTCCTCAAGATCTTCAAATGACTAATTTAATGTTTCTTCATTTGTAATGATTTAATCACCACAGTTAGGTAATTGTCCAACTTTATTTTGATTGTGATTCATCTAAGAGTATTATAAGTTATAATCAATATATAGCTTATAACTTAAATTTACTCACATTTGACCTCTTAATTTATCATCAATTAAATTATTCATTTTTAAATGACAGTCTTTTGATAGTATTGTTTTCATTAATTATTTTTCCTCGATTTACCTCACATATTATCTATTGAAGATATTGAAGAATTGTTGATGAGCAATATTAATCGAACTTAAAAAGGAGATTAAAATCAGTTAAAATCAATCACTCTACCTTCCTTACTATCAAAATTCAACCATTCGTAGAATATGCAACTAATCCGTAAAGAGGAATAGCAATACGCAAATCTATAAGAAAGGAAATATAAAAAAATTGCAGAATATTCATTGAATTTTATTATGGGGAGTCTCTTAGGACTTACAGCGATTAACTTTCTGAGAGGATTTTAGCCAAAAAAACATGAGTTAGCTCATAGATGGTCTCGGCCTGTTCATCATTTTTGTTTAGCAAGCTCAGCAATAGGTATAATCGTATTTGGTGTTTCAACATACATCTACCTTAACAATGCCTCTGACTAAAGTAAAAAATTAATGGAGCTAGCAAAAGATCCAAGAATATTTTTAGATCTGGATAAGATATAGTTGCAATAAGTCAAATAATCCAATAAAAAACAATTGATAATTAAGAAAGGTACTCTGAAAGAGTTGATAAAATCTGAGTCCCATTAATGATTTATAGTAAATATGTAAATATTCTTCAAAAATAAAAAAATAGTAGATACTTATAAATTGATCATTTTTGTATCCAAAATTACATTAAATTCAATGTTTTATCGCTCGCATTTTAGTTTATTATAAACTCATTTAGTCTTGACAAAAATTATTCATCCTACCATATCGCTGAACTGATTGGAAAAACATTTTTTTATTTTTGTCCTTCCACGTCCATTGATAAGTTTTCAATCGTTTTTGTGATGGGTTGACTATTTTTTTCTTCTTCAATTTATGTAGGCCTTTCGGTTTCGTTATTCTAGGAATTTGCGATTTAATTTTGCCAATCAAGTTGATAGTTAGTGGCTCTTTTTAATTCCTGCAAATTTGATTCAGCATCTATACCCATTTTGAACTATGGTAGTTCGTTTACCATTTCGCATGAGATAGTTTTAGTGGTGTTAAAATGTTTGGCAATATGCGCAGGTATTTTTTATAATAAACCAGTCCTTCCTTCGCATTTGTTGAAGATGTTGGGGATGGAGTTGCAATTGTGATTTGTTCTGAGAGATCTTTTTGTTCTTTCCATAGTATATTATATATAATTATTATAAATTAATGGAATAAGACCACACATATTAATCCAGATTTATTGTATTCAGTCCATTAAAATGATTACAATTTCTGTTGCTTTGAATAAAATTTATCTTTTATTTCGATCAATAATTTTTCAGTTACTAATACTTCCAAATTTCAAAAAACAGCATACAAAAAAATGACTATTACCAAAAACAAAATAGATAAAGTTATTGCTTATATTATAGGACAACATTTTTAAATCAATACTTATTTAAGTAGACGTTTTTGAAAAAATGATGAGAAATCAAATTAAATTACATGTAAAACAAATTCAATAAAAGATTATTATTTGTAAATAGAAGATAGATATTTATATAAAATTTAAAATTTTAATCTTCCATTCTGGTAATTCTTCATTTTAATTGTAGCTATTTCTGTTTTTACTCAAATATCTAACATTATAATTTATTGTGAACAAAAAGTTAATTATACTTAAGATTAGGTATCATTCCTATTTCTTTTCTTCAACAGTCAAACCATTTGCTTTAAGTAACTCTTTAATTCTTTCCTCGCTTAAAGTCAAACCTTGAATTTGTTCATCCATGTTAAAAGAAATTGACACTATTTCGATTTTTTTGGGAGAGGGAGTTGTTGTTTCCATTGTTTTGACGAGAGCTTTCAGAGCAAAGCCCAAACCTTCCTCTTGAGTAAGATCTGGCTTAAATTCTTGCTTCAAAAAAGAATTGGCCGCCACATGATTACTTCCAATGGCTGTGGCTTTCCAACCAGCATAATTTCCAGATGGATCAGTTGAATACAGTTGAAACTTTCCTTGTTTATCATAGCCTGCAAATAAGAAAGCAGCTCCAAATGGTCTTGATCCTCCAATCTGAGTATAATATTGTTTAATGTCACAAATGTAAACAACAATTTCCTAAATCGGTATACTGGATCTGTATTTGACTCGATAATCCTGAATTAATAGATTTATACAGCTGCGTTTTATCTGAGGAGATTAATTAAGTAGTTGGCATCAGCAGATAGACCAGATACAACACAGAAAATATGTTTGTCAATAGCGTAAATCTTTTCTGAGATGGCACTTTCCTCCAGTAAAAAGGAGGCCTCGTGCTTTTATGTTGCAAGAACCACACCTTCCTTTGTCACAACACCTAAGTAAATGCAAATATACCAATCGAAGATCCGGTTTTGTTGATGGCTTCCACAGCGTATTCAATCTGCTGGAGACGTCCATCAGGTGTGAAAGTAGTGGTTCTCGAGTCATACTTGCGCGACATTTAAATATTTTTTAAATTAAATGAATTAAGATTAAGATTAAATATGCTCAAAAATTAAATTTTTCATTTTTTTATTAATTCACAAAATTATTAATAGTTTGACAAGTATATAAGTCCATTGTTTTGAGCTAGTCATCGATTTAAAGATGAAATCAAATTAATTTTACTATCTATTATCTCCTTCTTTTATTGGGAAAGGAAAAACCTTGGATAAGAATAAAATCTTTTCTTTAGGTTTGATGATCTATCCAAACATTTTCAATTTAATGACGAGAATAATAGTTGTTGTTTGTTCGATATTATATTATTAGAGGATTGCTGATGACTGCTTTTGAATAGAAAATTAAAGTCCGAAAACGGTTTGATTTTAAAATTTAAAATATTATTATCATTTTGACTGTTTGTGCATCTATCATCTTTCGTATATGTTTAGTTTTCCATCATTGTTTCGATAGTTATGAGGATTCTTAGCAGCGTTTTCATAGTTATTTAGTGAATAATTTTTGTATAATACTGTCTTCTGTGCGCTGCTGAGGATTCTAGATGCTAAATCTGGGTCTCTCTAAGCTAAATCAATCATCATGCGTTTCATTTGATTTATGCAGCACTCGCATTAAATGGACTGTTGATTGGAACTGTGATTACAAGAAATACTGTTAATTGCTGGGATACTTTTCTCGTTATTATTATTAGACTATCTTCTTTGCTCAACGAATTATGGCTTTATGTTTCCTGTTGCTATATTTTATCTTTGATTGTTTGATGTTGTTTTAATATTTTGAGCATTATACTTTTAATTATCGCTACCACCATTCATATTCATATTTATTTGTTTATTGTTTTGATTATTTTTTGGAGACAGATAGTTTTATTCTATCTTATCAGGAGATTTTAATCTTAAATGATCATACTTGTTTTAAAGCCTATTGAATTGAATATTATCATCTAACATCTTTTATACATTTAGCCTACTTTTTTAAAAATACTGTCCCTCCTCATTTATTTTTTACATTTACTTTTCTTTTGTTGCTCCTAACTTGACTTATTGAGTATATAATGCATATTTATCAGGTGAAGCACTTATTAAAGCATGATAGAAAGTTTCTTAATTCATTGGCATATTCTGTCCTGAATGTGGATTAATATTAAAGCTTTTCAGGTAATTTCCATATATAAAGCCATCAGCTTTATCGGTAGTATTATTTCTACCATAATTTTCAAAGCACTGACGATTGAAATACTTTCGAAAACCTGTATCTGAAAGGTATCTCGATTGTTGAATCAAATCTTTGTGAAATTTTTTAAGTTAATTCTATTTTGTAGAGCGAATAGGGTGCTTTTACTTTAATTTCTTTTTATTTTTTACCTAGACTTGCTGAATAGGTTATTGCGGGATACTCCTTGGACTCGTTATTATTTTTTATTCGATGATGGACTCTTTCTTTTCTTCTTTGCCAGATTATTTTACATAATTATCGTTGAGGATATATTTTAATCCTTTTTACTCGGCAATACTTCGATACGATTAATTTTATTAATTAGTTTGAACAGTTTTATCTTCTCTTTATCTTGTTTGCTGTGTAAAATTAGATTATATTTGCTGATATTTGCCGAGATACTTGAGAAGCGAAGGATTGTATTCTTTATATTCCTTATATTACTGATGAGATTGGATGTCAGATCTTGCTGGTTGACTTCAGTGGATGGATTATGTCTACAGCGGCATTTGTGTGGTTAATGATGACAGATTAACTCTACTCTGTACATTGCAAATCCAATGAAGACAGTTAATATATATTATAAATGATGCTCATAATGGTATAAATTTTGAAATTATTTAGAATGCTTAAGCAAAATATCCATTTCAGTTTCATTGATAAAATGAAGGCGTATTCTGATTAAATAGTAGAATATCGTTATCATAAATAATACGAATCTAAATTAACATATTTTTTAGCATTTTTGAATTGAAAAACATCTCTTATGTGTTTATTAAATAGCAACATTAAATGATTAACTTAACATATTATTTATTTGCATTCACATAATGAAGATCGCCAAACTGCCCAATCGAATTATGTTCTTATCTCCTACTGTTCAGGCCGGGTGGGAGAGAGAATCTTGCAAGTCTGATTTTTAAAACCAAGCTTAGCTGGGAAAAGGCTCATATGGTTTAGTTTGGAAGGCTCGCCATAAAAAGACTAACAAAATTTTTGCCATTAAAGAAATTAAAAAGAAAAATCTGACTGCAAAAATGATAGGGTATGTTAGAATATAAGTCAAAGTTATGTACTTGCTTAACCATCCGAACATCATTAAACTGTACAATCACTTTGAAGATGAATTAGCAATCTATTTCGTCCTTGAGTTCGCTTAGAAAGGAGAACTCTATAAAAAGATGGTTAAATCTCCCGAAAAATGTTTTGGAGAACAGCTTGTTGCAAGGTATATTTGTCAACTTGTTCATGCACTAAAACATATCCATAAACTTAATATTATTCATCGGGATATTAAACCAGAAAACTTATTGCTAAGTTAGGAGGATGATATTAAAATCGCTGATTTTGGATGGTCTAACTTTAGTCAAGGAGAGAATAAGAGGGATACTTATTGCGGAACTTTGGATTATCTTTCTCCTGAAATGATTAATCCACCTAATTAGTATGACTATAGAGTTGACATATGGAGTGTTGGAGTGCTTATTTATTAACTATGTACAGGAAAAAGTCCTTTTAGCTTTGAACTTATCAAGACAAATAATATTTGCGAAAAAGCTGTGAAAGCCAATATCGTTACACTTAACTATCATATGCCAGAACATCTTTCAGTCCAATGCAAAGACTTAATTCAAAGAATATTGGTGATAGATCCTAAAGGAAGACTCTCTCTTGATGAAATATTGGCTCATCCATGGGTCAATCAAATTACCTCAAAACCATTGATAAATGAATAGGTGACTAAATAAAAATGGATGACCAAACTAAAGCATGAGTATGGAGTCATTATGGAATCAAAAGAAGAAGAACAGAAGAAGTACGAAACCTTTTCCCAAGATGAAATCTATAACTGCTCGAGACTAGACAGTATTATTAATTGTGTGCCAAACCAGCGTCAGGGAGATCAGGGACAAAAGAAATTGATGGATCTTTTATAGCTTAGGATCAAAGAACTCGAATCGTCAAACAGCTAAAAAGAAGAAGAGCTAAAGTATTTAAGAAACATTAAAAATGAGCACATGAGGTGCGGCAGTGAACATGCTCTACTAAAGGAAACAAATAGGCAGTTACTTCGTGAGATTGAAAGTCTGAAATCACAAATGCAATACTATGAAAAAAAAATTAACTAGCTTTGAGTTGCACTTGATGAACCTTAATTGAGATATTTTAATTAATTTTGATTATAATAAATGAAAGAGGAGAATCGAATTGAAAGTAGTCAAGCCAATCGGAATCTGTATAAAAATCAAAAACATTTGGCTTTCCAGATATTTGTTTTTCTCTTCTTCTGTGCCTTACTTTTATTGGAGCGCGTATTCTATCAAATTTTAGTCAAAGATGAAATCATTATGCTGTCTAATTTTCAACTCAATGCGGGATTGACAAAAATGGCTTCTAATTAAATCCAGCCATCTTGGATACAAAGTGGATTTTTCACTTTTTTTAGCTTCTTCTCGAACTAAAAAATACAATTTTTACTATTAACTCATATATTTATAAGTGTGTATGTTTCAATTCAAACTCATCTGGTAGCCAAAGTAATGTACATGACGATGGCTATAATTTATGCCGTTTCACTCATTCAAATTATTTACAAAGGAGCAAGGCCTTACTGGGTTTCAGATTCTGTTTTAGCCTCTATCTGCTAAAATAATTTTACTCATCCTAGTTTAGGACTGATCATAATGGTCTTCATTCCTTTTTATTTCTATTATTGTCTCAAGGCTAATCAAATTGATATTTATCAAAGTAGAATCTGCAAAAATAATACTTCCAGTTTTATTGGAATACTTTTGCTTACAGCTATCCTACAATTTATCAATTACGCTTCTGGAATAATTTTCATTATCAACATAGCACTAAGCGTCATATTTTTGCTAATTTTTATCTTAACAATCACTTCTGCCAATTAAATATTGGATAAAAGTCTTAAAAAATTACTCTTTGATAAATCCAGATAAAATTTGGAATTTAAATGGATTTTTGGAATTCTTTTTTTGTAAGCTTTTCTTCTCATGATTTATTCTGATTCAGCTACATTCCTTAACATCTAATGGATTAGAAATTATTCTCATTGCACAAAATACCTCAATTATGAAAAAGGAACGACACATTATAATTAAACCTTGGGCTCATGGTTCACATTATTACAAACTGCACCTATATTTGGATGGATTAGCTCCATTTTTGGAATTCGATATTGTAATTTTAACATATTAGCTACTGAGTGGTTTTAAGGAACTATGAAACAAAAAATAATAAAGGTTATTGTTGCTAACTTATCTTTAGTTCCCTCTTGGATATTTATCACCTTAGTGGAGCCAGGAGAATGGATAGTAGAGGCAGGCTTAAATTAGTTTATCGTCGATTCTTTTCATTACTTCTTTTTATATTTATTCCTATTTGGATTCATGCCAGTTTTTGTGTTAGAAAAGCTATTAACTTTAACTCCGAGGAAATATGATGCGTAATATATTATGCTTCTTGAAAGGCAATGATGTGGCTCACAAGATCATTTCAATTGATATCAATAATCATCTTAATTTATGGGAATTAATTTAGTCTATTGAATAACTTTATAAAATAATATCCCTTTATTGTCATTCACAAACTTTGAAAGAATAGCAATATATTATTATATTTCTTCGAAGCTTTTCTTAATATAAGACTTACTTAACAACAATTTTAGCCTTTAAGCAAAAACAAATAATTGGATGCAAAATCACTTTAATTTTTTTTTAAATTGAAAATGAGTTATTTATGTTGACTATTTGAATATTATAACTAAATATTACTATTTTGTGAAAATCGGCTTTATTTTTCCCCTTTTTTTCCTTAGTAAATCTAAATATCTAATCTGTTATATTTAAATGAATTTAATATCATAATAATTGATGAGCAATTAATGATGCGAACTATATATTTGATGCAAATAATTATTAACTGCACTTAGTTAACCTTCCCAATGATTAAATTAGAACAATAATTTTGAATAGAGTTTAATATCAACATCTTTTAAAATCATATTCTTTTTTAAAAATAAAAAGGAGGTAATTCTAAGGTTTTCTATTATGATGGAAATCAATAATTGGTCATTTATGATCTTCCTATAATAAACTAGTTCCTTTGAAGGTACAATACTTCCATCGAAAAAATAAACATCATAATTTTTAAATATCAAATGCCGAGCCCTTTGAAGAAGAATTAATAAATTGTAACTAAAATGATGATGGCCTTCGACTACTCCTTTCGAAGGTTAATTTAATTAATTTCTAAACTGGCAATCAACCTTGAATTTATAATTAAAATATGTTTAATTTTCAAATTAAGTTTTTTTAACATTAGAGGACCTATTTTATGATATTGACTATGAAGCTTTTGTTTGTATTTAATATCAGTCATATTGAATAAAAATAACATTTTATTTTGTGACCACGAGATTTTGATTATCTTATGATTCGATATTAAAATAATGAATGCTGCTTTGAATTCTAATCGAAAATATTGATCAAGAAAATGACCAAAAGTCTATTTAGGCCTCTCCTCACTATGGTTTAATTCATATAATTCATAGAATTTTTTCGATTGTTAAATAGAATCTAACTAATCAAGCTTATAATACATAAAATCTTAAAAGAAGGAGAACATGCAATTCAATTAGGAATTTAATGAATTGAACAATAGGGTCATTTATTTACAAACAGAATATCTTTATGACCCTGCGCTTTTATACTACTAATTAATTCCGAATCTCTTTGTTTTTTTTTATCTCAACGGCAGTTCTCATTAAAACTCTATCTCTTCATCCTTCTTGACCAAGCCAACCATAAATTAGCAAGTATAACCATAAATTGAGTAAGATCCTTGCTAAAAATCATATATTTTGAAAAAATAAAGAAAGAAAAAGAAAAAAGATTCGAAATTGATTCAAAGCGCAAAGAAGAACAGCGAAGCTAACATTATCAACCAGTTGCTTTCCTGGCTATTGCATGGACATTCAGCAGCTAAAATTATCTAAAAAGCTATTTTAAAACTCAATTCGGAATAAATTAAAAAAGAAGCTTTAAAGTAATTATTTTATCGTATTATTAGAGTAATTTTATGTCAAAAGGGAAGAAAATATGTTAATGCTTCAACCATTCTCAATTTGTTCACTTCTTAAACCTTTGTAAAAACGAATTCAGATATTTGTGACTATATTACTGATTCAGGGAAAGCAAGCATTGAAGAAGTCTGCTATCTTTTCAGAGTTTGTGCATGTTATTTTTTGAGAGACGTCAGCCAAACGGTCATTCTCACTTCCAAGCGGATGGGAGTTATTGCTAAAAGGGAGCATGTGAAGAGAAGACATAAAATTCTGTCAATTTTGAAAAAAAGTTTTAGGTGATAGTTTCTATATTTAAACTAATATTTGTTAACATTAAAATCCTGAAATAATGGTAAAGGATATCAATAAATAATCGATGTCCTTTAAAATAATTGAAATCATGGCATTTTTATCTTAATCTAAAAAATAAAAATATCTGATATTTTAAAAGTTTTAATAATAATTAGTTATTGCAACACAAACAATCTTATGGTAGATTGACAATATAATTTAAGAAAATTACAAGGGTTTCGAGTCATCGTTTTATAAAGTAATACTCAAGGAATATATTCTATAATTTAAAATACATTTATTCATAATAAACAGCAAAGGGCTATTATTAGAATAAAATAGATGAAATTAACAAAATAGAATAATATTAAAGTTAGATTAAAAACGGAAAAAACTTTAAAATAGTTGTAGACTTGTTTGTCAATGCTTAGTAGCATCAGTTTATTCTAATGATTAATGAGATCACTATTAATTAATTAAAATATTGCAACATAGAACTAGAACAAACTATTGACAGATTGTTTTCACAAGAAGATGAATTTGCATATCTTCTATGAATCTAATATTATAGATGTGTTAGTTTAATAATATTTATTAAAGATAAGTCGTAAATATCTCCTTTCTTGCATAATGTAAATGCTACAAAAGAAAAAATAAACCAAAATTAATAATCCTAGTCTTGTTTGGTGGTCATTGAGTACTCTGCAGTCCATCAAACTTAGTTTTTATTGCCCACATAACTAACAAAGGAATTGATAATTGCACAGATTAATATATAAATCATTAATCTTGCTGAGGAGTATCGATACTTTAGAGTAAGTTACAGCAACTCTTAATTAATGGGATAAACTCTTTTTGGATTGAGAAAAAAGAGATTTTTCTATTAAAAAAAAATCAGCAATGAAGTAAATTTGGTGATCATGCATGAAGGTTAGCCAAATAAAAATACTCCTCAAATGGTAGTTTATATATAGCCCTCTATCTGTTAAAAATGGTAAATAAAAAATCCAATAGCAATGAGACGTATCTGCTAGCTAAAAATATCAAGTAAAGAAATATATCAGCTCAAGAAATGTCTCAATAATAAGCTGATCCATTTTTAGTAGCAGGCATAGATAAAATAATATATGGATTAATAAAGCAGATAAATCGAATAATTATTGATATTGAAGAAATAACTTAGATTGAAGACCAACTTAGCCAAATTTATAAACTGATTCTTGAGATGATTGAGATCAATTTGTGGATATGTAACCTAAAAAGATGTTATGGTCATTATAAAATATAATCCTCTGTCCTAACTCGACCACACATGAATAGTTTTTGAAAGAAAGACTATAATATAGATGGGCTTAAATTCCAAAATAGAATGCCTGTGTTTTATTGGACATATTCATAATGAAGGTTCAGACTATATCTTGAGATGAATTTCGCACTCATTTATATTGAAAAAAGGAATACAATTACTAAATCGCACAACAATAAATCAATCACTGTCATCCAGTTGAGATGACTCAACAATTTTTAAAATTGTAATAATTTTCTAAGAAGTAAAATTAAATTAAATATAAAGGATTTCATTAATTCAGATATTAACCCAAATCAATAGCGATACATTAGCACCATTGAGGATATAAGTCAACATTTTCTTTAGTTTTAATTTAAAATTAGTGTTATAATTAATATTTGGAAGCGCAATTCCCTTTTTGTTTCATGATTGGTTGATGGATATTTTCTATTTTTATTATTTATTTCTTATTCTTTACAATTGACTTATGCTTTCTTTCTATTAGAGATCTGATTGACTCATTAGAGTTAATTACTTAAAAAAAATCCAAAAAAATTAACTGGCAAATAGAAGGCCTCTAGACATTTTTTTTTTTGGAATAGATTTGTTGGATAAATTCTACCTTAGAAGAGTTAATTTATCTCCTCAAGTATTTGCATTTTTAGATGGGATTAAGAAAAAGGATCTTAGAAATAAGATTTTTCCATTCTATGAGATAGACATTTATTCTTGAAAAAAAAGTTGCAGGCTTTTATGTGTAGGTTGGCTTAACTATTTGTGTTTCAAAAGATAGTTTTCCGAAGAGCTGAGCAGGGCTAAGTAATCTTACATGGCATCGTCCAAATAACATAGCCTCATAAGAGTGCTGTTTAGTTAGCTGCGAATAGTATTTTTCTTTTTCCTCGTTATGCTACAGTTAAGTGGTATTCGAGTGAATTGTTAGGGCACTTGAAAAAATCGTATTTAATCTCAACTTAGATATAATTATACGTGTGATTTCATTGACCTAAATTATGACCCATAAATAATTAAAATCAAAAAACTTCTAATACCGAGCAAAAAATAAAATAAATATTGTTCTTTACATCATCACCATCATCAATGACAGCACTCCTTTTATGTGTTCTCTTCCTTTTGGGACTCGGATTTTCGTTGAAGACTGTTGTATGATATTCTCGAATGAGAAATTTGTAAGAAGTCAGCTATTTAGATTGAAATCAGACAGTACAAATGATAAAGACCTAGAGTAACTATTTTAGGAGTGAGACGCATGAGTTTTATTGACATAGAGTTACAATTAAAAAAAATAGATGTAACAGCAGCATTAATTAAGCGCAATAATAATAAGAATTAGATGTATAATTTTTGCTAATTTAGGGTTATTAAAGAGAAAATCAGACGTATCAAATATTTTATTTAGGGTAATTATTGAAAAAATAAGTGATAGTATCAATAAATGGATTTAGGGTTGCTACTGATTAAATTAGCAGTTTAAAAATTGTTTACTTAGTGTAATCGTTCAGAAAATGAGGCGTCCTCAATATCATTATTAAGTGTCATCATTGAGTGATTTAGGCGTAAGAATAGCATTAAATCAGTGTAACTACTAAATCAATTAGCTGTATTAGTAACTTTAATTTAGAGTAAAAATGCAAAGAAACAAGCCGTATTTTTGATAGAAATTAAGTGTAAATTTGAAAAAAAAATAGGCGTATCAGTAACATTATTTTAGGGTAAGGTATTTATAAACATAGGAGTATCAATAGTATGGATTTAGGGTAACTATGAAGAAACTTAGGAGTATTAATCATATTAATTTAGGGTAACTATTGAATAAAATCAGTCGTATTATCTTAAAATCATTTAGGGTTATTATTGAAAGAATTAGCGGTATCTAAATTAATCATGAAGAGCAACTAATTATTAAAATCAGCAGTATAAATAGAATTGATTTAGAGTAGTTTCTTTCAAAGAATCAGCAGTATAAATAGAATTGATTTAGAGCATCTTTTTGAAATAATCAGGCGTCTTATAGATTTAATTTAGAGTAACTTTATGAAAGAATAAGAAGTATTAATAGTATATATTTAGAGTACCTTTATGAAACAATAAGAAGTATTAATAACATTGATTTAAGTGTAATGACTTGAAACAATTAGGCGTATTCATAGAATATCAATTTAGGGTAACTTTATAAAAGAATAAGGTGTATTAATAAATTCAATTTAGGGTAACTTTATGAAAAATTAAGGCGTATTAATATAATATAGATTTAGAGTAACATTATGAAAAAGATAGCCGTATTAATAACATCGATTTAGTGTACAATCATCCAATAATCAGACGTAGTAAATACATATATTTAGTGTATAATCATAAAAGAATCAGGCGTACCAATATCATTTAATTCAGTGTATTTTTTGATAAAATAAGGCGTATCAATTATCTTTATTTAGGGTAGCTATTAAATTAATTAGCTGTATCTATAAGACCTATTTAGAGTTATTATTCAGGGATTTAGATGTATCTATAGGAAATATTTAGAGTTCTTATTGAGATACTCAGACGTATTAATAATATTTATTAAGTGTAATTATTGAAAAAAATAGCCGTATCAAAAATATAGATGAAGGGTAATTATGAAAAAAGTTAGACGTATCAGCTATCAACATGAAGTGTAAAAAATTAAAGAATCAGCAGTATTAATGTATGTAATTTAGTGTAATTGTTGAAAAAATGAGGCGTATCAATGCTATTTATTTAGAGTAACTATTGAGAAAATTAGATATATCAATGGCATTCATTTAGAGTAAATTTTAAGAGAGCCAGAAGTATTAGTTCTATTGATTCAGTGTAATCATTTTAGAAAATCAGCCGTACTATTACCATTAATAAAGTGTATTTATTGAGAGAATGAGGCGTATTTATAATTTTATTCAGTGTAACGAAGAAGTCATTTAGGAGTAATAAGTAAGAAATGAAGAGTGCTCAATGATTCTCACACAATCCTAACTCAACTATAATTTGATTGTTCATCTACTTATTTTGTTATTACTGAATCATAAGTATTTTAAATAGAAGTAGCACCTCATAACTATATTCTCCAAAATAATGAATTTTCTTCAAAAAGGATATCTAGAATATAATTTACAAAATAATAAACATAAATATTTGATAAATTATTAGTTATATTTTAACAAATAATAAACATAATATTTAATACATTATTTTTGAACTTAAGTAAATAGCTAACAGATAATCACTTTAATCCACATCCCAAGCATAAATAATAACTGCAGGAGGAATTACAGGCAAAATGCCTGCCCTGCAAATAAATTAGACATAAACTACAAAATTCAAGAGGAGGTTTCGTATTGACTAGCACAAGATTATGAGACTGAAGACAATTCTTTGATGTAAAAGGAGGATTTTCCTCGACTAAGCATTGAGAACTGCAGGGTAAACAACATCGAATCATACAGATTTGGCATTCATATCTTTGTGTATAGGGATAATAACTTTTTTGGCAATTAAAACAAGCATAAGACAGTTATTAACCTCTCTTGAGAGATGTTAAAGTTGTGTTGTGACCCTGAGGACATTTGAAATTTGTTATCTTATTTTCAGTTTTTTCTGATAAAGTTCGACCAACAAGTCCTGAACTAATACCGCAATTGATGCATATTTCTGTATGACTAATATTATCTTTTCTGTTAATAGATTGAGCATATGCACAGTAGAAACAAGCAAGATGCAATTAAAGTTTACTTGATTTGGACCCACATACTCTGCAAGCCCATAAATGAGATGTATGATAGACCAGAAAATCCATAATATTAAAAGAATCCAAATGATGATGGTGATCTCTCTTTTTTTAATATTCTATAACTTCTTTTTTATGATCTTCGTTATCAATTTTCCTCGACTAGTATACTTTTAAAAATAGTTTTCCACACCCGCAGGGATAGCTTTATTCTGATTTATTTTATACGAAGTGAGAAACAATCTCCAAATATTTCATCTGTTATTTTATCTTTTTCTCTCGAAAACTTTAAGTTGAACTCTATAAGCATTAAACACATAACCACTCATTACATCTTTAGCATTTCCCGATTTATATTTTAGCATCTTCTTCCACCACCATCTTGCATTTATAGCAAGTAAATTTGTTCGGTTGAGGTCCAACTTACATAGTATGATCGTTCGAACATAGAGGAGGCTTGTGCTCAATTTTATTAGAAAGATAAGAGTTGCCAGTATGATCGCGAAAGTATGATGGCTCATCGCGACTAAGATATGAACAGAAGCTGCATTGAATATGTCCAAATTTGCAGACAAAATCTTTATGAAAAAGTTTATTCTGAACCTAGACTATAAAATCTCCAAAATCTTATACTTTGTTGGTGTCTAGACAATTTTGGCATTTTTCGTCAGTGTTTTATTTGAATTCTCCTTCGTTGCTCATTATTTCACCGCAAATGTTACATTTCTGAATAAAGAATATCTTACAAGCTTTAATCCTTTAGAAAGCCCATTAATAATTCGCTGCTGAATTTCAAAAAAGGCTTCGATGTCGTGAAAGGTACAACCTTCAAGTGTAACTTGAGGGTTAGCATGCTCGTCTAATAGAAATGTAATGGGAACTCTTGTAATTTTATATTTCTTTATCCCTTATTCAAATAGTTTATTGCTGACACTAAAACAATAGATATGCGGAATATTTTTTTGTTGAGCTGAGTAAGCCGATAATAGATAGATAATTTGGTCCAAAAATACCCTGGATGAAGGTCTTCCTTCGCTATAAAAAACAACTACTATAGCTTTAAACTATTTGCATTTTTGATCAATTTCTTATTGAGAGGTTAAAACAGGCAGTAAATTGGTTCTTGTACAGATTAGTTTGACTGTAGCCATATCAGTATTATTATAAATTGGCAAGCAGTTTAGACAGTAGAACAAGGTGCAATAATAGCAGTAATGATATTATTTTTCCAGTGAAAAGTTTTGATAGCAAAAATCGCATAAACTTGTTTGACTGCTATTTTCTCGCAATACAGAGAAGCTAGTTTTATTTTATTTGAAAATATTGCCTTTAATTGCAATCATTTAGTGGCCTTGAGGACATATCTGCATCGAGATATAATTACCCTTCCAGCTCTCTTAATAGTGTTGATTGATGTCACAATGCCTCTCTTCTGTATTTATCCTTCAGATTCAAGATTTACCACAATATCCTTCCGAGCAAAATCTTAATATTGCATTATTAATTAATAGGTGGGTCCGTAAAGTCCTCTTTCCAATTCATATAAATAATGGCGAAATTTAATCTTTTTACTGATGATTGGTTCTTCATGCGATTCATCAATGCACAGTTGAGCTTCTCCAATCAGATATTCACCATATCTAAAATTTATTAGGAGATCTCTAGTAGCATTTTTAAATCTATTCTTAATACGAACGACTTAAAATCTCTTTCCGGAGGTAGTTGTATTGGCCTTTTTGAGAACTTCAAGTAACTCAACAACCTCCTATCCTGTTTTGCGAGTAGTTTTGCATCTAAGAAGATCATAAAGAAAAAGGCCAAATTATTATCGAGGTTTCGTTGTTCCAATTTGATATTTAACTTATTCTAACAGTAGAGATAGACATTCAATAACTTGCTGATGTGTAGTTTATGATACAGTGCTCTTAAAGATAAATTGTTCTGCCATTTTCTTTTTAGATCGAATAAATTCCATAAATTAAGGTAAGAGGAACATTTATGGAATTCTCTCTAGCAAAGTCTCAGCCCATTTGATAAATACCCTTCGCACAGCTGATGCATTATAAAATCTTTTGCCGTCTTTTTCTCCTCTTTTTACTTTGCAATCAGTCAGAGCACCCTCTCCAAGCAATCCAATCATATCTTTTTAAAAATCATTAAAGCAATTGTTTGCCTAATCGATCAGCAGCTTTAGATCATTCATTAAAGTTTGAATATTAAGATGTTCAGGATCAGCATAGGCTTCTGATTTAATTAGCGAAAGTAAGTTGATATTTTTATTCATAGGTTAAACTTTAGGATAAGTTATTTCAGTAGTATTTGATACCAAAGGATATTTTTATTGAAGATGTTCCAGAAGAGGATAAAGTGAGGAATCTGAATCAAGGAGAATGAGAGAAAGAGGAACTTCGATACTTCGTTTACCATTTGAAAATTTGCCAAAACCAGCATTAATAAACTATCCTATTTGATAAATTTAAAAAATATACTACTCCGCTAACTGCTGCCGAACGAAATCATAAGATTTACCCTACTAGAAATAGCCTTTTTCAGCCCTCTCTAAGCACTCGAGAAAAGTTCTTTGAAACCAAGCCTTTATTGCAAATTAAGTAAGTTTAGAAGTAGCTAATTGCCCTCCGATCTTATTGTGTGAAAGATCGTTAAATATCAGATGCTATAAAATTTGACGGGCTCTAATTTTACGTGAAGAGGCGTAGGGTGATAAATTTATTTAGTTTTAAAGATGATGAGTAAGGAAATTTTAGTTCCCTTTTACCTATAATTTCATTTTTCCTCTCTTTCCCAAAACATAAATTTAGGATTAAGATTCCAATAATTGGATATTGGAAAGTGGATTATGGCCTTTTTAACGATGTTTCGCCACTTCCTTTGCTTTTGGATTGCCTAAAGTAGAAACCTATACACACCCCATATAATATTAATGACTAAATAATGAAACGTTAGCAATTAAATCATAAACAAAAATCTATGATTAATAAAAGGACACATAAATTGTTGATTCAATAAAAATCATTTTTTTCTTCATCTATTTAAAACTGCTTTGCTGCTTATCTTCTCGTATTAATTTGAGAGGTAATCATAGTTGTATCAAATTTGTTTTCTTTCCTTTCAGACATTTCAATGAAGTTTCGGGTGCCTCGACCTGAGTAGTATTGTTTTGGTTCTTGAAGGATGCTTTTGGAATCGCTGAGGGCCTCATTCCAATGAGCTAACCATCCTGCTAATAGGGGAAGAGCAAACAAAACAGGGTACATGTCAGTGGGAAAACCCATAGCTCTGTAAATAAGTCCATTATAGAAGTCCACATTGGGGTAAAGCTTTCTAGTCACACTAAATTAATCCATATATTACAAATACTCGTCCTCAATAGCCCTTCTTTAAATTTCGAGAGCAACTTCAATTAAGGGTTCCCTTCCGCAAATTTAGAACACTTCATCTGCCACCTAATTCAATAAAAATATACTTTCTTAGCTATTTTTGCTCTTGGATCTTGACTTTTATAAACTCGATGTCCGAATCCATAAAGAATACGCTTCTTCTGTTTTACTTCAATGAGAAAAGGGCCAACTTTTTACCTACTTCCTATTTATTCAAGCATTTTGATGACAGCTGCATTAGCTCCTCCATGCTTTGTTCCATAAAGGGCTCCTGCTGCACTCGCAATAGCAGTATAAATATCCGTTCCTGCACTGGTTAATTGCCTGAGTAAAGCAGTCGAATTATTCATTTAATGCTCAGCTTGAATGATAAACATAATCTACATAGCTCTCACCAATCGAGGATGTGGACGATAATTTGTTTCAGAAAGTCGGTCCAGCATATACAAAAAATTCTCCATGTATCCTAATTCTGGCTGCGGGAGATTATAGGGCCGGCCAATACGATGGCGATATGAGTTTGCAGCTAGAGTAGGTAATATACCTAATAGAGTATAAATTTGTTTATTTCTGATTAAGGGATCATCATAAATTTGCGTCCCTTTGAGAGACGGGTTTGAATCAGCGTTGAGAGATGAATATGATGAAAGAGTCGATACCAAAATACCCATTGGATGCGCATCATACCGGAATGTCTTCATGAATGAGTGAAGATCAAAATGGGGAACTCTATGGTCAGCAATTCTAAATCAGGTAAGATATACTTTTGATTAAAGTCCTAAAGTTGCTATTTTCCTGGTAGTTATCCATGAATAAGCAGGAATGCCACCTCTAAAAAAGTTGATTTTTCCACAAGTTGTTCAATAGAATATCCCCTGTAGGAAAGAAGTCCTTTTTCTCCATCAATATAACAAATTTTAGATGAAGCGCTTATTGTATTTGCCAGCCCTGGATCATACCAGCGTAACCCCACCCCCTCAGCATTTTTTAGCATTGCCAGATCTTCACATTTAAAGTAAAAATAATCTTGCGAGCGATGCAAGGGTATTGAATAATGATTTCCTGTTAATTGTTCGGTGATGATGAGTTCATCTTTAGGCTTTGGAGAGTGAGTGAAAGCCATTTTAATGTTCCTTAAGCGATCCATATAACTATCTTTTCCATATAACAAATTGACAAATTGACGTATGAGACAATATTCTCATCAAAAAGATAATCAAGACCAATTTCAAAGAAAAAACTGTGATAACAATAAAGTTTTGACTTACAACCGATTAAATTACGACAAAATAATGGGGTTGATTAGATGGTGAGGATGCGTAAGCGAAGAAGTTTGAAACAACTTGAGGATATTAAATTACTACATTTTTATAAAGCAAATTATAATCTTTAATGATTTTCAAATATTTATTGATTTTAATATCAATTATAGGATAATACTATATTTTGATTTGATTAAATAAAGTACAAGTTATAAATAAACAAAAATAAACAAAAGAACTCTATTATTTTTATTGAAATACTATATATAACATATGCATTTGCTTCATTTATCTTTAGAGTATTAAATTAATTTGTGAAATTATAATTACAATTTAATAATAAATATGATCTTTCTCAACCCTCAGTATTCTATTTTTTTCTTAATATATTAAATTTGGCAATGAAATCTAATCTACTTCTGGCGTTTTATAAAATCCATTCTGCCTCGTTATCTTTGATACATTTTTTTAACTCTCTGTTTAACTTCATAAATTTTATATCAATAGGTGCTTATTTAGAATTGGATTCATTATTTTTTGAGAGTAATGATGGGTAATCTTCTATATTTCTCAAGTAGAAAAGCATTTATCCAACTGATGATACAAATAGGCTTTAATTTGGTTGATCCTTGATGTCATAGCAAAATTCATAAAGAATTCTACGAGATTCAGTCTAACTAACGTATTAAGCTAATATTTATGGATATTTATTGATGACTGCTTGATAATACAGCTTAGACTATTTATCAGCCTATTTGATTTCTTTTTTTATTTTAGTGACAGATTTCTATTTGATACCGATAATATTTCTCTCTTGGTAGCCTTGGTTACTTTTAAATTAATTGTATTGATTGAAGAAATATGATTTTATTGTTTCTTTCATCTTGGCATATTTTTTCAAAAACAATGATGAGGCAAATTTCAGAATCACATAAAACTAAAATCTCTTTAATTTTAAATTAGAAAAAAGCTGCTGATTAAACATGGTCATTATTCTATCTGATAAGATTTTTAATCGAATAGTTTCAAAAGTTTTTTCCTAAACTATTTTTCTCTGTACCTATTGTTAATCATATTTTTTTTTAATTTCTTCTTTGTAAAGTGATTTTTCTTTGCTATTTCGTGATATTAACTCATGGATAGCTTTGGCATTGGTTCTTTAGTTGAAGCTCAAGCATCTATAAATCAGGTCTAACCATAAATCGACATTTAAATCTTTGTACTTTTCCAGTTTCCATTTAAGTCGAAATATTCTTGATTATATATATTTTTTCTGCTCACTTTCATTTGGTAAATATTTATAATATTCTTCGTTTTAGATTAATTTTTCAGTTCCACTTAACACTTCATAAAGTATACATCCAAAACTCCAAATATCTATTTCTCTTGATGTCTTCTTTTATATTTATGGAGCTTGATAGCAATAGTTACGCTAATTTATTTCATCTACGTAAGAAGAATTTCCACAAATAGCGGCATAAGAAAAATCTCTTAAACAATATTTGCTTTTTCCATTACTCTGTCGCCTTTTTACAATACAAATAGGACTAATATTTCGATGAACAATGCCTTAATTTTTTATTTCGAAATGTAAAATGTTCAATATTTCACTGATATTTAGGCACAACTGTCGAAGCTACTCTTATTTCCTAAAATACTCATAGTTCTATTTTGATTTTTCTTAGAGTGAATACTAATAGGATTCAGTGATTAGATAATAACTGTCTGTTTTTTCGCCAGGAAAAATATCAATGGTTTTCAATTTGAATTCACTTTTTGGATTTACTTTTGAGAAGAGTGTTTCTTCATTTGGATGGAGATACTTTTCTTTCTTATTGGGATAGAATTCTTTAATGATCACTTACTAGAATTTAATTTAATTTTTGAGAGATTCATATCTCCTAATACCTCGATAGGTAACTCCAGATTTATCTCTACTTATTAATTTGCTCCGATTGAGACTGTACTTTCCATTGAGACCACCTTCAATCTCTTAGCATTAATTCCACTATATTTGTAGCTTTTTTTTGGTACTTTCCTCCTCCATAAAGTTTATGAGTATTAAGTATAAATTATAAATAATCACAAATAAATTAAATAATATGGATAAGACTATATAATTGTATTCTGTAATCAAACATTTAATTTATTTGTTTGTTTGTAAAGTGAACTGTTCCATATCTAATTCATCCATATATGATAAATACCTGTTTTATTTTATTTACGGGGTTGGGGTTGGGGTTGGGGGTTGGGGTTGGGGTTGGGGTTGGGGTTGGGGTTGGGGTTGGGGTTGGGGT
>Ga0302186_10000174_pt1 | contig 59086 bp, 52 predicted proteins | sample II_Bog_E1_2_FD_198782 | JGI IMG/M metagenome (GOLD analysis project Ga0302186, IMG submission 198782) | Peat permafrost microbial communities from Stordalen Mire near Abisko, Sweden - II_Bog_E1_1 | ecosystem: Environmental > Terrestrial > Soil > Wetlands > Peat | place: Sweden: Abisko...
AAAGGTATTGCGGTCCATTACAAGTAGTATTACCTCCTGCACCCATTTTAGTGGATAAACGACCTCCCACCCCCGTATTTTTCTTAAAAAGAAATCCGGGAAATCCTATGCTTTTGCCATACCAAAAATTTCCATTTGACATTCGTATTTTATTTTATCTTTATATTCTTTTTTTTAAAAGAAAACTGTTAAATAATATATCAATGTAAATGAATATATTAATATATTGATATATTAATATAAATTGATATATATATTGATATATATATTGATATATATTATATAGTTTAAGGGTTGTTTTACATATACAATACATATTTCCATACAAATATTTTATCCAATAATGGTGCCTTGATAGTTTAGGGCATTTCCACTTGTTAATGCCGAACCTGCGCGGAAATTTATAACTGGAATTACAACAGTGCCTTCAGGTTGCGTAATCCATCCTAAAGGATGGGTGGTGTTTCCCGAAACTTGTCCATTATTAAAATTTGTTGCCCCATAAAACATAGATAACATATTTGATACATATTTTGTATTCCACGAACTTAAATTTTGATTAAATGTGGATGCATTATAAAACATCGACTCCATATTAACCGCATTTAAATTCCAATTATTTAATGGATTATTAAATGCAGTTGCACCATAAAACATTTGGGTCATATCTGCGACATTATAAATATTCCAATTATTTATTGACTGATTAAATGCAGTTGCATCATAAAACATTTGAGCCATATCAATGACATTGCTGACATTCCATGACTCAATATTATAATTGAATGCATTTGCATTATAAAACATTCCAGACATATTTGTAACATTGCTAACATTCCACGCACTAATGTCTTGATTAAATGACGATGCTTTGCGAAACATATTCGCCATAATTGAACCATTGGATGTATCCCAATTATTTAAAGGCTGATTAAATGAACTTGCATCAAAAAATAAAGAAGAAAAATTGGATACATTGCTTACATTCCAGTTGTTTAGGGGTTGATTAAAACTTGTTGCACTTATAAACATATCATTCATTTGTGATACATTTCTAACATCCCAATTATCTAATGATTGATTGAAATTGGTCGCATTATTAAACATATATGACATATCCAATATATTACTGGTATCCCAGTTATTTAATGGTTGATTAAATGTGGATGCATAATAAAACATATACGACATATCTGTAACATTACCCGTTTTCCAATTGTTTAGCGGCTGATTAAAACTGGTTACACTATTAAACATATTATTCATATTTATAACGTTGGTTGTATCCCATTCATTAATATTAGAATTAAATGTGGATGAATTTGAAAATCCATTTGAAAAATCAGTTTGAGTAAGAATCGTTGGCGTGTCCGTAGCCGCAAATGTTAGGTTATTTAAATTTGAAAATTGTGAATTTCCCCTTGACAATGGAATATTTGAAAATGCTGTTATAATTAGGTTTGTGGTATAAACATTAAAAAATGTGGATGCATTCACAAAAGATAATCCATCATCAGTTGTTTCATTATCGTTGAATGTGCTTTTTAATTCTACTTGAACAATGTTTCCTGTTTGGTGCAGTATTGTTATCTGATATTGAAAACTATTATCCACGTTAATTATTGGAATATTGGCAGCAATTAATGTGTCTGTTGCATTTCCAGTATTATTAAACGTATATATAAAGTTTGATGTAATAATCGGGATGGATACTGGAGGTGTGTATTCAGGCAAGGTTGGATAAGGAAAATATCCATTTGGATTGGATGTATAATTATTGTATCTTCCTAAAAAATTATAATAATTGCCGCAACTGCGGTCGGGTGTGCCGCAAATTACCGCACGATGATTTTTCGCGCGTCTTGTTGCGATACTCGTTGCACCTATACCGCTTTGCCCTGGACTGTATTTATTATAAAGGTATTGCGGTCCATTACAAGTAGTATTACCTCCTGCACCCATTTTAGTGGATAAACGACCTCCCACCCCCGTATTTTTCTTAAAAAGAAATCCCGGAAATCCTATGCTTTTGCCATACCAAAAATTGCCATTTGACATTAATATTTTATTTTATCTTTATATTCTTTTTTTAATGATTTAATGATTTAATGATTTAATGATATATAGTTAGGTTTTGTTTTACATATTATATGCAAAAATAATTACATATAATATGTTTTTTTGCTTATTTGTTGCATTAGTTGCCAATAATAATACCTTGATAGTTTTTCGCATTACCACTTGTTAATGCTGAACTTGTCCTAAAATTAGTAACCGGAATACTTACACCCGATTGTGGCTGTGTAATCCATCCTAAAGGATGTGTCGCATCTCCGGAAACTTGTCCATTATTAAATGCAGTTGCGTCATTAAACATATATGACATATCTGTTACATTAGATGTATCCCACGAACTTAATTCTCCATTAAATATCGTTGCACCATTAAACATATATGACATTGTTGTTACATTGGTTGTCGTCCAATTATTTAATGATTGATTAAATGCAGTTGCGTCATTAAACATATATGACATATCTGTCACATTACTTACATTCCATGTATTTAGTGGCTGTGCAAATATTGTTGCACCATTAAACATATTTGTCATATCACCTACGTTAGATGTATTCCACGAACTTATATCTCCATCAAATGCCGCTGCACCATTAAACATATATGACATATCTGTCACATTACTTACATTCCATGTATTTAGTGGCTGTGCAAATATTGTTGCACCATTAAACATATTATTCATATTTGTCACATTACTAGTATTCCACGAACTAATATCTTGATTAAATATAGTAGCACCATAAAACATATATGACATATCTGTGACATTACTTACATCCCACAAAATTAAAGGCTTATTAAATGCAGTTGCAACAATAAACATATTTGACATATCGGTAACCTTACTTGTATTCCAAGAACTAATATCTTGATTAAATATAGTAGCACCATAAAACATATCTGACATATTTGTCACATTACCTGTATCCCAATTATTTAAAGGATAATTAAATAATGATACATAACAAAACATGTATGACATATCCGTTACATTAGTTGTAATCCAATTATTTAATGGTTGATTAAATGCAATAGCACCATTAAACATATTTGACATATTTGTAACATTAGATGTATTCCAAGAACTTAAAGGTTGATTAAATGCAGTAGCACCATAAATACCACTAAAAAACATATATGACATATCCGTTACATTAGATACATCCCAATTATTTAAAGGTTGATTAAATGCCGCAGCACTATTAAACATATTTGACATATCCTCCACATCAGTTGTATCCCAACTATTTAATGGTTGATTAAATGCAATAGCATCATTAAACATGTATGACATATCCGTAACTTTACTAACATCCCATGAACTAATATCTCCATTAAACGCAGTTGCACCATTAAACATATATGACATATCTGTAACTTTATTTGTATTCCAACTATTTAGGGATTGGTTAAATACGGTCGCGGTCGCACCATTAAACATATTTGACATATTTGTGACATTACTAACATCCCACGCACCAATATCTTCATTAAATACGGTTGCACTATTAAACATTGATGACATATTTGTCACATTAGTTGTAATCCAAGAACTTATATCACCATTAAATGTAGTTGCACCATTAAACATATATGACATATCTGTAACTTTATTTGTAATCCAACTATTTAAATCTTGATTAAATGCGGTTGCACCATTAAACATGTATGACATATTTGTTACATTAGATGTATTCCAATTATTTAAAGGCTGATTAAATATGGTTGCATTATTAAACATTGATAACATATTTGTCACATTAGTTGTAATCCAAGAACTTATGTCACCATTAAATGCGATTGCACTATTAAACATTAATGACATATTTGTAACATTTGATACGTCCCAACTATTCAATGATTGATTAAAAAAATAACATTGAAAAAACATTTGTTGCATATTTGTAACTTTACTAACATCCCACGCACTAATATCTCCATTAAATACGGTTGCACCATTAAACATATATGACATATCTGTTACATTACCTGTATTCCAATTATTTAAAGGCTGATTAAATGTGGTTGCATTATTAAACATATTTGACATATCGGACACATTACCTGTATTCCAACTATTTAGGGACTGATTAAATACTGTCGCACTATTAAACATATTTGACATATCTGCCACATTACCTGTATTCCAACTATTTAGGGACTGATTAAATACGGTTGCACCATTAAACATATATGACATATCTGTTACATTACCTGTATTCCAATTATTTAAAGGCTGATTAAATGTGGTTGCATTATTAAACATATATGTCATATCTGTAACTTTAATGGTAATCCAACTATTTAGGGACTGACTAAATGCAGCCGCACCATTAAACATATTTGACATATTTGTTACATTACTGGTATTCCACGAACTTATATCTCCGTTAAATGCCGCTGCATTATTAAACATATATGTCATATCTGTAACTTTAATGGTAATCCAACTATTTAGGGACTGATTAAATACGGTTGCACCATTAAACATATATGACATATCTGTTACATTACTTGTATTCCAACTATTTAGGGACTGACTAAATGCAGCCGCACCATTAAACATATATGTCATATCTGTAACTTTAATGGTATTCCAAGAACTTATGTCTCCATCAAATACGGTTGCCCCATTAAACATATATGACATATCTGTTACATTACTGGTATTCCAACTATTTAGGGACTGATTAAATACGGTTGCACCATTAAACATATATGACATATCTGTTACATTACCTGTATTCCAAGAACTTATATCTCCATCAAATGCAGCAGCACCATTAAACATATTGTTCATATCTGTTACATTGCCGGTATTCCAATTGTTTAAAGGTTGGTTAAATGCGACTGCATTATTAAACATATTTGTCATATTTATTACATTACTAACATCCCAATTGTTTAACGGTTGGTTAAATGCGACTGCATTATTAAACATATATGACATATCGGTTACATTGCCTGTATTCCAACTATTTAGGGACTGATTAAATGGACCTGCCCCTTTAAACATATTTGACATATTTATGACATTACTGGTATTCCATGAACTTATATCTCCATTAAATAATGTAGTATTACTAAACATGCCGCTCATATTTGTCACATTACTAACATCCCAATTATTTAGAGATTTATTAAATGATAATGCATAACTAAATAAAGATTCCATATTTATAACATTACTTACATCCCAATTATTAATATTGGAATTAAATGTTTTAGAGTTAAAAAATCCAAATCCAAAATTGGTTTGAGAGAGAAATGTTGGAGTGTCAGTTGCCGTAAATGTAAGACTATTTAAACTCGCAAATTGGGAATTGGCTCGTGATATGGGTATGTTTGCAAAAGATGTAATTGTTAAATTGGATGTGCGTGCATTGAAAAATGACCTTGACAACGTAAATGATAGTCCATCATTAGTTGTTCCATTGTCCGTAAATGTAAATGTAAATTGGATTTCTACTTTAACTAAATTGCCCGTTAAATGTGTGATTGTTTGTGATGTATATTTAAAACTGTTATTGGTATTAATAATTGGTATGTTTGCGATGATTTGTGGGTCTGTTGCATTTCCCGTGTTATTGAATGTATATATAAATGTTGATGTTGGTATTGGGGTTGGAGGAGTTGGTATTGGTTCTACATATTCGGGCAAGGTTGGATAAGGAAAATATCCATTTGGATTGGATGTATAGTTATTGTATCTTCCTAAAAAATTATAATAATTACCACAACTGCGGTCGGGTGTGCCACAGATTACGGCACGATGATTTTTCGCGCGTCTTGTTGCGATACTCGTTGCACCTATACCGCTTTGCCCTGGACTGTATTTATTATAAAGGTATTGCGGTCCATTACAAGTAGTATTACCTCCTGCACCCATTTTAGTGGATAAACGACCTCCCACCCCCGTATTTTTCTTAAAAAGAAATCCGGGAAATCCAATGCTTTTACCATACCAAAAATTGCCATTTGACATTAATATTTTATTTTATCTTTATATTCTTTTTTTATTATGTTTTTTATTTTTTTACAATGAAATGAATAAATACGTTAATGTGAAACTCAAGATTTGTTATATAACAAAGAGATATAATATTTTTTATGGACAAAAACATTTTTACGGATAAAAACAATAAAACTATAAAACAAAAACTATAACCCTAATTGGAATTTTGTTTTATGATAAGAGAGAAAAGAGAAAAGAGAGAAAAAATAGTCATTATTATTAACAATAAAAATTGAATATTATATAAATATTTATTTATATAATAAATAAAACGTAAAAATATGGACATCACGCATTTTGAACATAATGAAACTATAAAATGTAATAATAATATTACAAATATTACATCTAATACAACAAACCATCAAAATACAGCCAACGACACAAAACAAAGTTTGGGGCAATTTTACACAACAAATCACGAATATATATTACAAGGTATGAAAATACCAAATCATATTAAAAATATTATAGAACCATTTACCGGAAATGGGGATTTAATCGCTTTTATTGAAAAAGATAATATACATTATAACGTTGAATATTACGACATAGAACCTAAAAAAGATTATATCATAAAACAAGATACCATACAAAACCCCCCAAATTATAATAATAAATATTTAATAACTAATCCTCCATATTTAGCACGAAATAAAGCGACCAATAAAACACTTTATGATAAATATGGCGTAAATGACTTATATAAATGTTTCATAAAAGAAATTTTAATCAATGTCTGTTTAGGTGGAATATTAATCGTTCCATTAAATTTTTGGTCATCTATACGAAACAGAGACATTGAATTGAGAAAAATGTTTTTAGATAAATATAAAATTATATTATTAAACATATTTGAAGAACAAGTTTTTAATGATACAAGTTATTCTATTTGTTCATTTCAATTTGAACTAAAAAATAATAATAACACCAATAATATCACTAATAATAACACCAATAATATCAATATTATAATATATCCATCTAAAATCACAATAACGCCAAATTTAAATAATAAAAATAATTATATAATAGGAGGAGACATATATAATTTAAAATTAAAACACGAATACAAAATAACGCGATTAACAAGCAAAAATATAAACAAATCAAACACAAATATTCAAGCGAAATGTATAGACGATAATATGAACAATCAAATCGGGTTATCTTTTGTTGATAATAATAACATATATGTTGATAATACACCAAATCAAACCGCTCGAACGTATGCTACTTTAATAATTGAACCGTCAATTGACGAAAACAAACAAAAACAACTTATAATAAAATTTAACACATTTTTAAAAGAACATAGAACCCAATATAACTCATTGTTTTTAACAAATTACAGAGAGAGTAAAGACATTGCACGAAAAAGAATTTCATTTGAACTCGTATATTCTATTACCGAATATATATTGGAAAATTTTAATTCTATTTAACAATATCGCCGCCCCCTCCCCCCCCCCTCTTCCGTCAAATATATTTGATATTTAATAAAAGAATTAAATTTTATAATATCTTAGTATCCATCAATATTATTTTATTTATGCAACAAATAAAATAATAACTAATAACTAATAACTAAATAAAAGGTTAAAAATATGGATATTATTATAACTAACGCATTTTATCTGCGAATAATACCACCTAATCCTATATTCGCGGATTTATTGGCGCGGTCTCTTGCTCCAATTGCCTTTGCATAATATGGCGAATATTTATTTCCAGCCATTTGCGCCGAATGCAGTCGTTTAGACAATATTTGTTGTTGTAATATTTGTTGTTGAAGTGTATGTGAAATATTTTGAGATAAAGGGACTGCCTGCGGTTGTGGTATTGGTTGATAAGAAAATTGTGGATGAGATGAATACGGAGACAATGGTAGTGGTGGTGAATTAGAGGACGCTCCTATTATAGATGAAATTTGTGATGGTCCATTTTTTTGTAGTATTTGATGATATTTTGGATGATTTTGATATTGTGCATGGTGGTGTGTCGTTGCAGTAGATGCACCAGCACCAGATAGTGATGTGGAATTATAAACATCGGTTTCTAATTCTCTATATCGGTCGGTTTCAATTTGTTGAACAAGAGTGTTGGGCAATTTTTTGCCTGATGCAATCAATACTTTCGCAATATTTTCCCGATTTTCTTTTGTAGTAGGATAATACGGAATATTTGACCAGTCATCAGTTGTTATAACTGATGTTTTTGTTTCATTTAATTTTTTGGGATGTATGATTTCGCGCGGAGGTTGTCTCAAATCATATGTATAATATTTATTGTCCTCAAATCGCTCATATGTCAAAAACGTTTTAATATTAATAAAATAAATATTCTCATTTTCTTGAACTGTATATAGGTTATCAACTGGATTCACGGAAACTGTATCTATAGTATATTTCAAATTTTTAATCGTTTTTATTCCATCTATTCCATTGTCATTCTTCATTCTAAATGGGTCCTTTTTACTTATTATTCGCGAAATTCCATCAAATAATTGAAGAATCTCTGGACTACCGATTTTATAAAATTTACTTCGGTCTATTTTCAAACCATAGCGCTCACATCTTTTCTGCAATGTATTGTCTTCCATCCCCCACCCCCAATAACAAGGAAATCCATTAATGCGTTCAAAATCGGCACCTTTCATAACTACAATACCTCCTAAAGCATAATCATATCCATAATAATGTTTTACTATGCCAAATGTCGTATCGTAGTCAAATATTTTGTGGAATGGAATTGTATCAACATCATTAAAAACGAAAGTCATATTTTTGTAATGTTGAGGATATTTGTCTTTCACAGCCATAAAACCTATATTTTTCGTTGCACCACGATTAAATGTTCGTCCATCGCATTGATGAGAAAAAAATATTTCATAATCAGTATCGTCTTCTAAAATAAATGTCATATGTTTTGAAAAAAAGAATTTATGTTGAGGACGATTGCGATATGGAACAATAAAAACCTTTTGAGGAATAAATTGGACCTTTTTTGTGTCTGTATCTTGATATTCTATGTCATCTATTTCACGTTTATATTCAATATCACTATTACTATGATGTGATGAATATGTTTGTGGTGAGTCAATGTCATAAATATCTTCATTTTCTTTGTCATATTCCTCTTCCTCTTCCTCTTCCTCCTCTTCAATTTCTGTAATTATTGTCATATCTGTATCATTTACAGAGATTAATTTTGTAGGGGGAACTGTATATCTTGTTGTTAAAAATGGATTCATATATGAATTAAAGTTTTATATAATTTAGGTTATTTAGGTAATTTAGGTAATTTAGGTTATTTAGGTAATTTAGGTTATTTATGATATATAAAATAAGAATAATTTTCAAAAAAATACGAGTGAATGAGCGAAACGATGATAATAATATTTAAATATTGAACTATCAAAATATTTAAATATTTATTTTATAAGCGCGTGTTAATAAAGAGGGTGGTAAAAATTCCTTTTGATTTAGATTTATTTTTTTAAAACATTTATTTATGGTTACTTCACTTATGTCAATGATTTGTTTAATATCTTTTTTGGTTATTCCTAAATTAAATATGACAGATATAAAATATATTACACCCGATGCAATTGCTTGTGGAGTATTTTCGGACAATATATTAAAATGTTCAACTTTTAAACAAATAAACTCGCAAAGCATTGTTAGGTCTGTTGGAATATTTAGTTTATTACAGAATCGCTCTATAAATAATGACGGTTTGGACATACAATAAAATGTTTTATCTTCATTAGTGCAATTTTGTTCTAATGAATTAATAATGTTTAAAGCCTTTTTGCAGCCTTTTGTTGCAGCACTTACATCTAAAGTGAATATTTGCGCAATTTCTTTGGCGGTTCTGGGGTATTTATTAATGCGACACGAAATATAAATTGATGCAGCAATAATACTGTCACGATTTTCGCCTCTAAAAGAAACATTGCTGTCAAATATTTTTTTATAGTAGATGAATGCGTCATCGGTTATTTTTTTGGATATTCCATTATTTTGAGACATTGATGTGATATATTGAAAATCGTCATATTGTGATTTTTCTTTATAGGGCATTGTTTGCCATTGAATATAACGATATATTTTGCGCATTTCAAAGGACATTTTGGGTGTGCATAATAATTTGCATCCATTAGATGATTCTTCAAACAATGGGTCGGTTGGAATTCCGCATCGATTTGGGTCGGAATGTTGTTGGTCGTCTGTTCCATAGAATCTCCATTCTGGTGAATAATTTAAAACATCATTATATATAATGCCGCATTTTGAATTTGTGCAAGTGTAATAGCCTTCTTCCGATATGGCAACTAAATGACTACAATATTCGCAAATATCTCGTTCTTTTGGAACATTACTGGCATTTAAGTCTTTGCTAACTATTTTGGATTTCATTGTTGTATTGTTGCATTTTCTATTAATACTAGTTAAATCCAATGCACATTTCATCGTATCCATACCACTTATATTTTGTTTAAAAGGTAATTCAATATTTTGCATTTCTTTCTCACTTTCATTAAATGCATTCCATATTTTTTCTTTATCCGATTTAGAATATATTTTCTTGGTATTATTTGACATTTGAGATTGTTTTTGACTCTTCTTATGGATAATATTAGATTTATTCATTTAACTTGTTAATTATCAATTTATCTTTAATATCTTTTTCAATATCATAAATATTTATTTCAATTATTTTTATTGTAAGTTATTGAATTGAATAACATTCCAAAATATAATCTAATAAAATATATAATTAAAAATATTTTATTAGATATTATTTTATTAGATATTATTTTATTATAAAGATAAAGATAAAGATAAAGATAAAGATAAAGATAAAGATAAAGATAAAGATAAAGATAAAGATAAAGATAAAGAGAGAAAATGACTACTACTACAACAACAACAACAACAACAACTGACCAATCTAATCTTTTTGAGGATGTATTAAATGATGCTCAAGGTGTGCAAGACCGTTTATTGGGACCATCTTATCCATACTATAAAAATATTAAAACCCCATCTCAAATTGGAATGTCAGATACTGGGTCGCTTTCTGCTTTAGGCAAAGACATAACAGGACTTGTTGATTATGTAGAACTTCTTGTAAGTGGAAAAAGTAATGCCAGTGCAACAGGAAATCCTTTAGGTAATAAATTTTTTTTGCGCACTGGAGGAAAATGCACAGACATATCTGGTGCCACTCAAGACCGTTATATTTACATTAATAATGTTCCCAGTGGCAACATTCCATTTATTAGTTCAGGAATGGATGTTAATTTTAAAGATTTTAAAGGACTTATTCCGGGCACAATGTCAAATTTAAACGCATTAAATCCATATGCAATTATGGGTGCGTTTTTAAGTGGTGCAGAACCAGATTGTCAGCAAATAACAATGGAAACGATTGATGTAAATAATATTCGTGGTAGTGCAACAAATTATGTTGCCACGGTGGATATTAAAAATACAGACCCTTGCTGGTTTTCGGATGGACGCAATCCTGTTACAGGCTCTCAATGTCAAGAAACATTTATTGGTTCTCGTTTTCATCCACAACCACAAACCAGAAATACAATAAATGCAATAAATAACTATATATTTAATACACCAACGACATACTCCTCTGCATCACCCAAATTATCGGATAGTATGATTACTCAAGCCTATTTTGCTGGATTGGCTGGTGTTGGCATCTATTTTCTTTATTGTTTATCCAAAAAATAAACTTCCCTCTTCCCTCTTCGCTTATTTGTAAAAAAATAAAATAATATAATAAATATAAATATAGTTTAATAATTTATATTTATAGATAACATCATTTTATAATGTATTACAATTTTAATCGCGATATTGCATTCTTATATATAATATCCGCAATTAATTCAATAAATATATTTTGTCTTAAAAAAACTAATTGTGCGAACACTACTGCGAACACTACTGCGAACACTACTGCGAACACTACTGCGAACACTACTGCGAACACTACTGCGAACACTACTGCGAACACTACCTCGCGTCCAATATTGAATTTGATAAATAAAAAATGGGTTATTCCGTCGCAAAAGTTAATTGACATTCATTGTAGAAAATATCCTCCATTGGTTATTTATATTCCCAAACACATTATTTAAATTTGGACAAATAATAAAAACGAAAAACGAAAAACGAAAACGAAAAACGAAAAAAGTGAGATAAATATTTATTTTAGAACAATATAATAAAAAATAACATATTAAATCAATAAACAAATATGAGAATGAATATGTTTTGGATTTGTTGTGCAACGACCTCGTTTGAAACGAGTATTGGTATGAGGTCATTTAGAAATGTATTTAGACGTAATCATCAAACAATGGAATCATGGTATTCGGTTGCTCTTAAAAAGCCGAATCGTTTAGATTATTATTTTTGGGACTCATATAACCCAACATTTAATTTTCAGACAAATTCGGATATTAATGAGTGGATACATAATTGTTTTACAAAAACGAAACAAAAATGGAATGGAGGACAAATATTATATAATGACCAATTGCCCACTGGTTATAAAGAATGCGAATTTCTTAATGGAATTAATAATAGCGGTCATTGTAAAGGCATTGTTGCTTGGAATAATAATAAAATTGGGTGGTTAATTCACTCCATTCCAAAATATCCGTCCCATTCTATGACCGAAGATGGCGTTTTACCTCATATTAGTTTAGATGATGCCAAGTTCGGTCAATCAATGATTTATTGCGAATTTCCTATCTCTTATAAAAATGAAATTTTACAACAAATTTGTATGATGGACGCACAATTATATCATTATACTAATAATATTTTCAATGATGAGATTAAATCCACAACCAATAATGAAGATATAATTTTATTGTATTTTAAAAATTGTTCAAAGGAAAATACATTAAATGTTGTGTCATTACCTAAAACAAAACATTTAATAAAATCTAACATAAATATTAGACACTATGCCAAAAATCGTTTTTATGAAAAAGATATTTATGAACACATTTTTAGTATGCGAAATTATACCGCATTAAAATGCCAACCAAATACAAATTATATGCCAATTTTATGTGAGACATGGATACGTGGTCAAGAATTACATTCAACTCAGTGGGTTAAAAATATTCAAAAACTAAAAGAATGGAATGAACAAAATGACCATTCCAAATGGGCAATTAGTATGCCTTATGAGAAGAAAATATTGGGCTTTACTTATAAAAAAAATTGGTATCGTGTATGTATTAGTGATTTAAATCGTATGAAAAGCCAATTGGGACGTGGAGGTGGAGGCATTGTAATTGATGGCAATAAATCCTTATGGACGTGTTTTAACAATTTAATCGTTTCCTATAAAGATGAACATAATAACATAATTGTGCATTAAAATCACACTCTCTCACTCACTCTCACTCACTCTAAAACATATTAAAAATAAAATCATATATTTTAATGATGTCTCTTACTTCTTCGCCGTTTTGCAGAACATCTGCGTTTTCCACCGACCCATGCATGAGGTTGTGAAGTTGGTCCTCCAGTATATGTTGTAGCATTACTTGCTAATGAACTTTCGGTGTGTCCTTTTACACCTGTATGGCCTCCTCGTCCTCTATAACCTTTGCGACGATGTCTGCGTCCCCCACTTGTTGGTGGATATTGTTGTTGCAGTGGTGGTGGGGGTTGTTGTGGATATTGTTGCTGCGGTGGATATTGTTGTTGTAGGGGTGGAGGTGGGAGTGGGGGTTGTTGTTCTTGTGCAGACACAATCACCGGTGGTTTTACAACAGGCACATTTGAAGTAGAAGCGGTAGTTCCCATTCCAAATAATCCTTTGGTTTTTTGCGTTAAATTATTCCATCCACTTGTTATACCATCAAAAATACTGCCTCCTCTTCTATTTTTATGTTTTCTATGTCGGGTGCATTTGTGTTTTCGCGTCATTTTCATTTCTTAATTTCTTAATATATATATTATTAATATATATCAAGAAAAATAACTTATAAAAACAATAAAACAATAAAACAATAAAACAATAAAACAATATCTTTTATTTATTTACATATTTTTTATATAATATATATCCAACTAATCCTCCAATCATTTCAACCAATATATAACCAAACAATTCTTGCTGATTTATTTTTCCTGAATGATAATAAGCAAATGCAATTGCTGGATTAACTGCGGCACCCGTAATTTTTCCAAGCAATAATACAATTAATGCCAATGCTGCACCAATCATAAGATAATTACCCGATGAAGCAAATACCGTGAAAACCAAAAAAATAGTTCCTAAAAATTCCGCAAATAATTTATGAAACATTCTATTCTCTTATTATTACAATTAAAATAATATAAGTTTATAAGTATATATTTATAATATATAATATATTTGCATGTAAAAAATTAAAAATCTATTCATTTTTGAAGATTAAGATATTGAAGTTTGTAAGGCATATTTTAGAATGAGTACGCAATTAACTAATGCAAAATATTTGACATCCCTCAAAATATTACACCTTACACCTTTTTAAATTCGGTTAAATGGTAATGTGGTAATGTGGTAATGACACATAAATAATAAATAAAATTGATTCTTTATATTTATTATTCAGTAAAATAATCCAACATATTCCAACATATTCCAATACGAATTCATATCCAACTATACAGTTCGGTGCAATGCAAAAATCATTTAATGAATGTAAAATGGAATTAAAGCCGCTTTTTGCGTCAATGTATTTAAAAAATGTATATATGTGTGAAAATTTTAATGCAGTAGGTGTTATAACGGAAACAATAGAATCCTATATGACTACAATTACAAATCAAAATAAAATAAATTCTAACCTAAAAATTAGTATCCCTGACATAGATTTTAGTTTGTTATGCAAAAATACACATCCCAAGGTAATTCATATTTTAGACAAATATTGGAATATATTTACAAACAATAACAATAATCTTATTTATATAAGCATTTTATGTAATAATCCAAATGGAATCTCACTTATAGAAAAACATTGGGATGAAATAATGCATTATAATAATAATGACCAAGATATTATATCTCATTTTTCGGCGAAAGAAATCAAGAAAAAAAAGAGATTTGCAATTGATTGGAGATGTTTATGTGGCAATCCAAATGCAATTCCAATTTTAGAACAAAATTGGAATCTATTAATGCAAAGTCAAAATCTGACATATAACTTGACTTCATTATATTCTAACCCGAATGCAATGAAACTAATTGAAAAATTTAATGATGTTCTTTTTGACCTACCTAAATCCCCATATAGGCTCCCATATAGATTATTTTATTTATATTCAAATCCAAATGCAATCGATTTTATCACACGAAATGATAAATTAATAGTTAATTTAACTGATTATTCAGTAGAAAATAGTATATATTGGAACTTTTTATGTTCCAATCCAAACGCAATTCATTTAATCGAACCTTATCTAAAAACCCTTGATGAACACAAATTAATGAACGCATATAAATTATGCAGCAATCCAAATGCACTTCATTTAATTGACAAATATTGGGATATTATTTTTACGAATAATGATACTATCAATAAAAATGAAAATTGGACTGGATTATGTAAAAATACAAACCCACACGTTATTTATTTGATTGAAAAACATTGGGAAGAATTTAAACATATTACTGACTTATATGTGTGGCATTGTTTTTGCGAAAATCCAAACGCAATATACTTAATCGAAAAATATTTTGAAGAAATAAAATACGATATTAACCACGACAATATTGCCGCAAATCCAAGCATTTTTCAAGACGAATATACCAACATTTGTAAATCGTATTTACGAGAAAAAATTACAGAAGAACTTATGCAAGTCGTTTGGCACCCTAAACACATTCATCGTTTTGAATATCTATTGGGAACAAATGAGGATATAAATATAGACACTGAACATTTTTGATTTGATTTGCATTTTTTTATTCAATTATAAAACAAAACCACTCTAAAATAATATGTGTTTGAAATTTGTAATTGAATGTAGTGTTTGAATTTGTAATTGAATGTAGTGTTTGAATTTGTAATTAAATGTAGTGTTTGAATTTGTAATTGAATTTATAATTGATTTTGTAATTGAATTTGTAATTGAATGTAGTGTTTGAATTTGTAATTGAATGTAGTGTTTGAATTTGTAATTGAATGTAGTGTTTGAATTTGTAATTGAATTTGTGTTTGAATGTAGTGTTTGAATTTGTAATTGATTTTGTGTTTGAATTTGTAATTGAATGTAGTGTTTGAATGTAGTGTTTGAATGTAGTGTTTGAATGTAGTGTTTAAGATGTAATAAATCCTAAATTGCACAGTGCTTCTTTGCATGCTTGTTGTTCGGCTTTTTTCTTCAATTTATTTTGACCAATTCCAAAACAGATAAATACAGTTGTGTTTGTTTCGGTATAATGCACTAAATCCATTATATCTTTACCGACAATGGAAATATGCATGGATTCTTCGACTTTTTTATTATATATGGATTGTCCTAAACATAAAAACACGCCCATTGTGTATTTCGTTGCATCGGTCAAATCAATATTTGTTTTTTGAATGAGATGTCCAATTTTAACGAGTGACGACAGTGGAATTTCCAGATAATGTGGTGTTAATTTGAATTCCTTTTGCAATTTTTCTTGGAATATATTTTTGTAATTATCGTCGCGCATAATTAATTCCGTCCAATCAATATGACGTTCAAATATTGATTCAATAAAACATTGGGCCATTTGAAACCCGGGACCAGTAATGAAATGTGTTTGCGTGTGTGAGTGATTCGTTTTTGTTTCAATATGGGGTTGCCAAGTTTCTCCATCGGGCAAAAGTCGTATTTTATTCATATCCAAAAATAATGCGCCTAAAAATGCTTCAAAAAGACATCCCAAACGTTTAAAATCGTTGCGCACCATTTTTTCTTCAGCATTTTTAGACAATATGAGCCACTTATGCAGTCCCATTTCCTGACAAATACGTCCAATGGCTTCATTTTTAACGATTGCTATTTTTTTGTCTGTCATAAATCCTTCGCGTGCTTTAGGAAAACGACGATATAAATAATATTTTGTAATTAATTCCAAAACACCGTCCCCCACAAATTCAAGACGCTCATTGGATTTGGTTTTTAGGGGAATACAATTGGATGGACATTCCGTAATAGTAATGCGCAATTCTTCGTTTTTCATAGAAGGATACTTGAGATAAGAACGATGAATAAAAGCCCTTTTATAAAGTTCCATATTTGTAATAATAGGAGGCAATCCATACCTTTTAAGAATTTCTTTGATGTCAAACTCTTTAATCTCTATATTAATCGGATTATAGGGATTAAAAATATAACCTTGACCATCATCTGTCTTAATTAAGTCCGACAATGGAATTTTGTCAAACCGATTCAATTCTTGCTCTTCCATATCTATACCCAATTCTGGTGTCAAATATTCTAAAGCCATTGATAAATTAATTGTTGGATATATTTGGATATATATTTATATAATAAATTGTTTTTATATTCATTTTTATTTTAGATTTGTGGGGAGGGATGTGATAAATAATAACAATTAAGGAAAAAGGTTTAAAATAATAAATTGAAATGATATTATTTGTTTATTGTATAAATAAAATCTCATATAATATTATATTTGTTTAGTTTCAATAAAATATACAATTAATACAAAATGGTTTTAATGAATGCGGCAAAAGCGGCAAGACACGAAGCGTCAATTATTACTCGCACAAATACATGCGGTGGTCCTAAAAAGGCAGGTATTGCGCCTTCTTCTGGATTTTTCTATATGAGCAATTTGAGAGGACAACTGCCACGTGCTCCTCAAAGTCTTCCTACTGTGTGTGTTCCCAATTTCACAATTCAAACACAGAAATATGGATATAGAGCCACTATTGGAGGTAATTTAGGTTAATTTTTATACGATTGCTTATTTGCGCGATTATTTCAGCAACACATAATAATATAAATATGTATTTATATTATTTTTCATTTTAGGACAAAAATAAAATCAAATTATCACACTCATTGTTTATTATTTGAGAGAAATAAGTTAATGGTTTATAGATTGAATATTTCTCTCGTAATTCAAAAAATAAAATTAAAATATCAACCTTATTGTTTATTGTTTGAGAGAAATAAAATATTAGGTTATTGGTTGAATATTTATAGATTGGATATTTCTCTCGTAATTCATAAAATAAAATCAAATTATCAACCTTATTGTTTATTGTTTGAGAGAAATAAAATATTATTTGAGAGAAATAAGTTAATGGTTTATGGATTGAATATTTCTCTCGTAATTCAAAAAATAAAATCAAATTATCAACCTTATTGTTTATTGTTTGAGAGAAATAAAATATTATTTGAGAGAAATAAGTTATTGGTTTATGGATTGGATATTTCTCTCGTAATCCAAAAAATAAAATCAAATTATCAACCTTATTGTTTATTGTTTGAGAGAAATAAAATATTAGGTTATTGGTTGAATATTTATTGTTTATATTGTATGGGGCGTGTCCCTGCGGGACTACGCCCATCGCTCGTCCCTCCGGTCCTCGCGGCAGCCGATTAACCAATTAACCAAAATTTTAAGGCGGGCAAATAATTTTGAATTTAGCGCGTTCCTATATTAAGACTTGTTCCTAATTAGGGGTCGCCGCGAGGACCGGAGGGACGAGCGATGGGCGTAGTCCCGTAGGGACACGCCCCATACAATATAAACAATAAATATCCAATCCATAAACCAATAACTTATTTCTCTCAAATAATAACTTATTTCTCTCAAATAATAAAATATTAATTGATAATTTGATTTTATTTTTGGATTACGAGAGAAATATTCAACCTATAAACCAATAACTTTATAACATAATTACTTATTTCTCTCAAATAATAACTTATTTCTCTCAAATAATAAAATATTAATTGATAATTTGATTTTATTTTTGGATTACGAGAGAAATATTCAACCTATAAACAATTAACGATTTATAAACAATTAACGATTTATAACATAATAATAAATCGTTAAATCAATAAAAATGATTCATATTTCATTCATTATATTAAATGCACTACAAGTCTAACTTAACAGAGTTAGACTTTTGATTTGAATATACATTCAATATTCAGCATTTCGCACATTAGCGTTGCTTTATTGTTCTTTATTCATTTGTTAAGAGAAGTTATTATGGAATTCAAAGGAATTTCAGGCTTTGAACGTTTAAGCTTTCGCGAAATGAGAGCACTCGCATTGGGGTTTTCAGTTGTTATGAAAAACGATGCACCAAATGTCCCAATAGTTGAGGCATTTGCATATACGGATATTTTATCAGTAGAGTCAGAGTTAATTGACTGTGCCGATGTTCAATTACAGGAAACTGATTTGAAATCAAATACCATAGAATTTGAAGGAAATGAGTCCTTCAAAGATACCGGCTTTTTAGTAATAAGAGTCTTGACAGGAATCGCATATGAAGCCTTACACAAAGAAATAATAGCAATTGTTAATCTTTTTGTTGTATATATGGGACTTAATATTGCTGCCTTTATAGTGACAACCATCACTAATGAATCGTGCGACCCTATAACGGTCGCCAACGACAATAACTATGTTGAATATTGTGATACCCTTTGGTATCAATAAATTCAGCAACAGTTTGAACCCTTAAGAAGAAGGAAGGTAAAATAATGGATTCGTCCATTTTTTTACCTTTTTTAGATTTTCATAAACAAATAATAATATTTAATTAAATAAAATTGATTACAATTTGAGTGAATTTATATTATAATTAATAATGATTGATTCATCACCATTTGAAATCCCTTATCATCGCTCAATAGATTGTCCTTTTACGACAACTAGACGAAGACAACGCCGATATTCAAAATGAACAGTCATAATGCAGTTTCCGATCCAAACGAATATCGTGAATTAGAGAGACACGATGCGCAAGCCCTCCTTGGAGTAGTGCGCCAGAACAGCGTCCCAAACGAATATCGTGAATTAGAGAGACACGATGCGCAAGCCCTCCTTGGGGTAGTGCGCCAGCACAGCCGCTATAATTGGGAACGCACGCGAAATTCCATATTAAGATGGATCGAAATTCATCCAGAATTAATTGACCGTGAAGGAGATGGACTAACTTATTTAAGAAGTTTCAATCCACCATTTTCGGAAAATTCATCACCGCGTATTATCAATTCCTATTGGGTTTGTTACGATTGTTTGGTTAATGCGTATTTTACGTTTCAATTAGAAAAAAACGATAACAATCTTCACGACCTCATCAATAGAATTGATATATTAGAGAAAGTTGTTTTGGCATGTGTGCCAAATAACATTGAAGAATTCGCATAGTAAGGCGTTCTTCATATACAGATTGGTTCTTCCTACCATTAGAAGGAAGGTGAAAGAATGGAGTCATCCATTTTTTTACCGCATTTTTCCTAATATATGTGGGCTGGGATGATGATGATGATGATGATGATGATGATGATGATGATGATGATGATGATGTAATTTTTATCAATACATAATAACATAAATATGTGTTTAATATGTTTAAAGGCAACAACAATGCAATAAATAAATAAATAATAATAAAAACATATTTATATTATTATTTATTTATTTATTATTTATAACATACTGTTTTTAGATGGATACAGAAATCCAAAATAAGAGAGAAATCAAACGCAGATATTATGATTATTATAAAATTTTTTATCGTGGTCCCTGTTCAGAATCATATTTACGCGAACTATCTTCATCCGCAATTTTAGACCCTTTCACAAAAAAAGAGGATGCCAAAAAAATAACAAATCATATTAAACAAATTTGTAATGTCGACCATTAAATAAAAATAATAAAAATAATATAAACAATAATTGAATAATATACTATATTAATAATGGTCCCCAAAATTATCCTTAAAATTGATGTGCGAGAACGCGAATTAATTGCTGCAATTGAAGAAACATTAAAAACAAATCCAGTATTTAAAGATATTTCATATAATGTATTACAACTCCCTTTAGGAGATATTATTATTACAAATACTGATAATGATTATGAATACCTTATCATTGAACGCAAAAAAATAGCCGATTTATTTTCGAGCATTAAAGATGGACGATATGAAGAACAGTCATATCGTTTAAGTGGAATTAAAGAATGGCATAATCACAATATAATTTATTTAATAGAGGGAATGCTAACCCACACCAATGATAAAAACACATTTTTTTCCAGCATTTTCTCACTAAATTATTATAAAGGGTTTTCAACAATAAGAACAAATAATATAACCGAAACTGCTTTTTTTTTATTGAATACCGTTCGTCGTATTGAACGAAATAATAAAGATTGTAAATATCCTTTATACGGCTATTTTAATACCGAAATTGTTTCTAAAGTTTCTAAAATACCTATATCCAATCCCTCTCATAATAACACAAATAACACAAATAACACAAATAACACAAATAACACAAATAACACAAATGACACAAATGATGTGAATAACACAAATAACACAAATAACACAAATAACACAAATGACACAAATGATGTGAATAACACAAATGATGTGAATGACACAAATGATGTGAATGATAATTTAATATCCAATTTTTATTTAAAAAATAATTATGTGTCTGCAGTTAAAAAAAATAAAAAGGACAATATAACACCAGACAATATCGGTGCAATTATGTTATGCACTATTCCAAATATAAGCGCAACCACAGCCAATGTAATAATGAAAAAATATGGAACAATTGAGGAAATGCTTAAAACATTGAGGGAAAAAGGCATAAATGATTTGCGAACAATAGCAGAACCAACAGGGAAAGATGGAAAAACGCGCAAAATAAATAAAACAGTTATAAATAATATTTCTTATTTTTTATTATCTACCAATAATATAACGAATTTATAACAATTCTTATACTTATCATTATCATTATCATTATCATATATTTTTATGGAATTTTCCCAAACATTTATTAATTTAATTATCCTTTTTTTTCTGGGGACTATCATATATACAGTATTTCAAAAAACAAATGATGGACCAATAATGGGAATACAGTCATCTTTATTTTTATCAAATATAGAGGGAATGACTGATGCATCAGGAAATAGTGGAACAGCCACTATCACAAGCACACAACCATCTAAAAATGGAATAGCAGGTAATGTTACAAACTATTTAGCGACTATACAATCTAAAGTTATTCAATATCAAGACCAATTTTTAATTAACAAATATCGCACCGATTATGAAAATACAATATTAAAATTGGACGATTTAGTGAATTCTCTTATGTTGGAAACTGCTTTAAGCATTGATAATACGAATCCAATTCCGTCATTTGTTAAATTAAAAACATTGAATGAAACAAAAAGTGCATTGAATAATATAATGAAATATGTTGATGCATCGCATTAATATTTTAGGAGAGAGGTTAAAATATTAAAGGAAATGAAGAAAGAAAAGGAGGGAGTTAGAGGAGTTAAATGAGTTAGAGAGTTTAGCTTATTGGAAGATGATAATGATAAATATTTGAGATTTAGAATATAAACATTAAAAATAATATATCACATAAAATAAAAATCTATGTGATATGTATAAATAATTATTATTTTTGTAATATATTAAAATATGCCAAGTTATAACGCTCCGATGCGTATTAATTCAAGCAATGGAACTTTAACCGCATTAAGTTTATTGATGGGAAATGGAAGTCGTATTGGGAGATTTGGACGCATTTATAATTTTTGCAAGGCACAAGGTTCTCCCAATCCCCTATTTTGTGCGTTAGGTGGTCCTCCAAAATCATTTGGAATGGGAATTAGTTATACCTATGGTGGCTATTAATATACATAATCACGAATAATATGACAAAACAAAACAAAACAAAACAAACTTAAAATATAAATGAAATCTTTGTTTTTCTCTCTTTTATAATCAAAAAAAGAGAGAAATATGGCGCTAATAATGAAAATATATATTATAATATCATATTATATAACAATATAATATATGTTTAATGTTAATGACTGATACAACCATAAATTCACCCGATTCTTTACATAATAAATTAAAACATAAACCATCCGTAGTTGATGAATTTCAACCAGTTAAAATAAGCATTAATAATTCTGTTCAACCCGATACACCCAATTCAACAAATAAAGTGTCCTCCATCCGCATTTTAGACCGACGACACGACCATAGCAATAATGAAAAATTCAACCGAGCAAAAATACTCGCAAATTTACACCGCAATATGCATATCAAACATATACCCGTCGTTTATAATAAACCCGTATTAGATAATCCTATATTAAAATCGGAAAAAGAATATAAAGCCAATATTATTGATAAACGGGAGCCACAACAATCCATTTTGGGTAAATTAAAACGGGTGCCGGTGCCGGCACCGGTGCAACAACGTATAACTCCATCTGTTCAAAGGGGGTCCGTTGAATTGGGTCCAGAGGTATTCTTTAAAATCGGCGATACACAATTACAAGAACGAATGCCTCGCAAAGCACCTCCAATTAATATTAAGGTTGATAGTTATTATATGAATAATCGCGAAAAATTCATTCAATTCATAAATTCCATATTTGAACCATATCGCAAAGAATTAGAGGAAAATCAGGATAATATTACGTGTGATACCATTGGAAAAAGTGGAAATGCTAAACTTTTAATGCATCAACAAATTGTTCGCGATTATATGAATTTATATACTCCTTATCGCGGATTATTAGTTTATCATGGGTTAGGGTCCGGTAAAACCGCCACCAGTATCGCAATCGCCGAAGGAATGAAATCCACTAAAAAAATAATCATATTAACACCCGCCTCATTACGAACAAATTATATTGAAGAACTTAAAAAATATGGCGACGAATTATATCGCAAAAATCAATTTTGGGAATGGATTTCAATTGATACCCTAAATAAACACATTAATACAAATATGTCCTCATCCCCCTCATCCCATAATAATGAAGACGAATATGATATTTTGGATGAAGATAATGAAGATGTTTTGGAGAATGAAAGCAATGATAGGACAAAACACCATAATAAAAAAAATATTATATCTGTTCTCTCAAATGTATTAAATTTGCCTGTAGAATATATTGTTCGCAAAAAAGGCGCTTGGCTTATTAATGTTAAGAAACCCTCCAATTTTACAGAACTCAATGCGGAAGACAAAAAATCAATCGACGAACAATTAAATGAAATGATAAAAACAAAATATACATTTATTAATTATAATGGATTACGTTTCACTAAATTACGCGAATTAACCGCCGAATTTACTAAAAATATATTCGATGATGCCGTTGTTATTATTGATGAAGCACACAATTTAATCAGTCGCATCGTAAATAAAATTAAAATGGACCCCGCATTTATCATATCAAAAGATGGTAGAAAAAAAACACATACTACCTCACCTAAATTTATTGCTACACGACTTTATGAAGACTTAATGCGAGCCAAAAATGCGCGCATAATTTTGCTTTCAGGAACCCCCGTCATTAATTATCCCAATGAATTCGCCATACTTTTTAATATTTTACGTGGCTACATTAAAACGTGGTCAATGCAAATTTCCGTAAAAACAAATGACAAAATTAATACCGACAGCATTAGAAAAATATTACAAAGTGAAAAAACGCTGGACTATGTGGATTATTCGCCAAGTAGCAAAATATTAACCATTACCCGAAACCCTTTTGGATTTCGTAATGTTTATAGTAATGAAAATGACACCAAAAAACCCCACAATAGTGCTTATATCGGCATCACAAATGAACCAGACATTACCAACAAAACGATTACCGATTCATTTGGTGATATAGAAAATAATATGGAATCAAGTGATGACATACATTTTGAGAGAAATATAATGCGTTTATTAGAAAATAAAAACATAGAGGTTTTAAGACGAAGCATACATATTACCAATTATAAAGCATTGCCTGATGATTTTGAATTATTTACCGAAAAATATATTAATCCAAATACAAAAGAACTAATTAATACAAATGCAATGAAACGACGTATATTGGGATTGTCATCTTATTTTCGCAGTGCCCAAGAAAAATTATTGCCTCGTTTCACTAAAACAATGGGATTAGACTATCATTTAGTAAAAATACCTATGAGCGATTTTCAGTTTGGTGTTTATGAAAAAGCGCGCGCGGGAGAACGTGAAATCGAAAAACAAGGACGCAAAAAACAAAACAATGATAATGCAAATGCACAAAAAATGAATGAACTTTATGAAAAAAATACTTCCACTTATCGCATTTTCTCTCGTTTATATTGCAATTATGTTATGCCAAACCGACCAATGCCCACCGAAGAAGAACGCAATGAACGAGCCAAAAAGAAACGCGATAAAATTGAACTTGCTTTATTGGAAAAGGAACGAGAAAAAAATAAAATAAATACCGTTGGAGGGGCTGACAACATTTCCACCTCTCATAAATTATTTGACAATATTGATAGTGATGAACAATCTTATGACAATATTGATAGTGATGAACAATCTTATGACAATATTGATAGCGACAAACAATCTTATGACAATATTGATAGTGACAATGATGTGGATAGTGGTGTGGATAATGATGTGGATAGTGGTGTGGATAGTGGTGTGGATAATGATGTGGATAGTGGTGTGGATAATGATGTTTTAGCAAATAGTAGGAAGACATCAATAGATTATTTTTTAAAACAAAAACAAAATCAAAAAACAATATCGTCATCGTCATCTCCATTGCGTATTATTCCAAAAAAAATAACAATAAAAGAAACAAATGCAACTACATCTAAAAAATATACGAATACGGACATTGAACCTAATCATGAAGTTGTGAAGGAAGAAGAGGAAATGAAGGAAGAGGAAGAGAAAGATAAAACAGAAGAAAAACAGATATTGGAACAGGCAAAAGATACTGAAAATGATGAAGAATTGGAAGCGGAAAAAGAAAACGAAGTTGAAGGTGACGAAATTTTGGAGAAAATGGGCGGGCAATTATACAAAGAACAAATTGAAAATGCATTAAAATATATGGAGCAAAATGCAAACGAATTTTTAAGTAAAGAAGCATTAATCACATATAGTCCTAAATTTTTGAATATATTGGAAAACATACAAGACCCAGAACATACTGGTCTTCATTTAGTATATAGTCAATTTAGAACATTAGAAGGATTAGGAATTTTCAGTCTTGTTTTAGATGCGAATGGATTTACACGTTTTAAGTTGTCTAAAAATGAGCGCACAGGTCAATGGAAAATAAATGGCGATGAAATACGTGAAAATGCGAATGCACTATATGCACTTTATACTGGAACAGAGACGACAGAAGAGAAGGAAATTATACGTAATATTTATAATGGTGATTGGGAATACATACCAACAAATTTGGCGGAGGAATTAAGGTCTATTGCCGAGAATAATAATTTGGGGAAAATCATAAAAGTGTTAATGATTACGTCATCTGGTTCAGAGGGTATTAATTTGCGTAATACACGTTATGTTCATATAATGGAGCCTTATTGGCATCCAGTTCGCGTGGAACAGGTAATTGGTCGTGCGCGTCGTATATGTAGTCATAAGAGTCTTCCCGAAAATTTGCAAACAGTGGAGGTTTTTATATATATTATGAAATTTTCGGATGAACAACTGAAGTCGGACAAATCAATTGAACTGAGATTGAATGATAAAGGACCGATAAATCCAGCGGGTGCGCCAGTTACGAGCGACCAATATTTATATGAGGTGTCCGAATTAAAATCTATTGTAACGGGTCAATTAACTGATATGATTAAAGAATCCGCATTTGACTGTTATATTTATGGACAATCGAATTGTATGAATTTTACAAACCCGGGACCAGATGATTTTGCATATGTTCCAGATTATACCAAACAAGAAAACGATACAATTGCAAAAATAAATCTCAAACGCATTGAATGGAAAGCGGTTAAAATCAATATTGGTTCAAAGGAATATGCGGGGCGCAAAATAGGGGATGATACAATTGAACTTTATGACCTAAAAAGTTATCAAATGGGAAATGTTGTTCAAGTTGGAACAGTTAAAATCGAAAATGGAAAAATGATTTTACATAATATTGTGCGATAATACAACAAAAATAACAAAAACAACAAAAACAACAAAAACAACAAAAACAACAAAAACAACAAAAACAACAATACAAAAAAAAATGATTAATTTTTTACTATTTTATATGATAAAATATGTACCAGATAACCCTCTCCCCTCCCCCTTCACCTCCAGTGCCAAATTCAATAATATAATGAGTCTTAATACCCCCGCCCGTCGCAATGCCAGTAGTAATAGTAATAGTAATAGTAATAGTAATAGTAATCGTCGTCGTAATAATTATGTAAAAAAAGAAAAACATGTAATTAATAGTGATACGCCTTATCCAGATTCTTCTATTTCAATATTACAAACAGAATATACACATACACACCCAATAATTGCAGAAAATAACTCAACTTTAAAAAGTTTTATTGATGTTTGTAGATTAGACTGGGCTGTTTTGTGTTCTAATAAAACACGAAATGCAATGATTCTTTTGGATACATATTGGAATGAAATACAGTATGCAATAGATTGGACCGCTTTATGCGGCAATCCACATGCAATTTTCCTTATAGAAAAACATTTGGACCACATACAAGATAGAATTGATTGGTCTGAATTATGTAGTAATGAGAACATAGGATTAATGTTAGAGAAACATTGGGATAAAATACAGTATAACATAAATTGGTATAATTTATGTTATAATAAAGATGCCATTTCATTTATAAATAAATATTGGAATTGTATTCAAGATAAAATCAAATGGAAATATTTATGTCAAAATGAAAACATAATTATTTTATTTGATAAATATTGGTTATCTATTCAGAATAAAATTATATGGGAATATTTCTGTAAAAATAAATTCGCCTGTCCTTTAATTGAAAAATATTGGGACCAAGTTAAAAACAGTGTAGTATGGACGTCATTATGTGAAAACAGATATGCAATGTCTTTATTTGAAAAACATTGGGACTATATTCAAACCAAAATTAATTTACGCAATTTGTGTTCAAATCCAAATGCGATACAATTAATTACCCAAAATTGGTCCAAATTTAAACCAATCATTGAAGATAGTTCTTTTTGGTCTAATCCAGAAGCAATAAAATTAATTGAACTAAATTGGTCTAATATTAAACATTTAATAAATTGGAATTATTTTTGTTATAATCCCAATGCAATTATGTTAATTGACAAATATTGGAATGAGGTTAAAAGCAAAATAAATTGGAAGTCACTATGTGCAAATTCCAATTGTATTTATATTTTAGATAAATATTGGTCCCAAATACGTCACAATATTGATTGGGAAATTTTATGTTCAAATTTGAATGTATGTATTCTTTTAGAGAAATATTGGAATGATAGTATTCAAAGTAGAATTTTTTGGCATGATTTATGTTTAAATCCAAATGCGATTGAATTCGTAGATAAATATTGGGATAAATTGTTTAATAACATTATTTGGGAATCAATATCTCAAAATCCTAATATCCTTATTTTATTAGAAAGACGGACACCCCAAGTGGAACACCGCCTACATTGGACATATATTTCTTCAAATAAAAACATATTTGAATAAATTAGATATTTTTTTTGTGTGTTCCACGCCAGTAATTTATAATAAGTATTCAAATTTGTGAATATTTCGTGGATGCCAAACGACTTGCATTATTTCTTCTGTAATTTTCTCTCTAAAATAGGACTTACAAACTGAAATATATTCATCTTCAAATATATTTGGATTGATACTTAAATTATTCCAACAATGTTTGTCCAATAAAGGATTTATTTGTGTCCAATGTTTTTTTAAAAAGGGAATTGTATTTGACACATACACATAACATAAAGATGAAATCACATCAGTCTTTAGTATATTAGAATGTATTTCGTCCCAATGTTTTTCTACAAACGAAATAGCATTTGGATTTTGACATAGTTTAACAAAACAATCATTGTCAATATATTGGCTTATTTTTGTCCAATGAGTTTCTATAAATCCAATATTATTTATGTTAGAACACAAACAATACCATCTTTTTTTATGGACAAATAATAAATTATTAATATTTGCATTAGGATATGTAGCATGTAATAGTGTAGTTGCACGAATGTTTAAATTTATAATATATTCCCAATGTGATTCAAATAGAATATGTGCGTTTGTATTTGAACATAATTTCTTCCAAAATATGCATTCGCAAATGTCATCTTCTAAAAAACGCCATAATATGTCCCAATGTTTTTCCAATAATTCGATTGCATTTGGATTACCACACAACTTTAACCAAGATTCATCATCCCACCCAAATGTATTCGTTAATTGAACCCAATGTTTTTCCAATAACCCGACTGCTTTTGGATTTGAACACAAATATTCGAAACAATCAATGTCCAGCATTTGATATAATTCATCCCAGTGTGTTTCCAATACTTCAAAAATGTTTGAATTATAACACAGAATTTTCAAACAGTCATTATCCATTTGACGTGTTAATTGTGTCCAATGTTTGTTTATTATCCAAGTTGCATTAACATTACGAAATAGTGATTTTAAACATTCATTGTCCATTTTAATATCACAATTAGATGACCATTTGTCGTCTAATATCGCTAACATATCTGGATTTTTATATAATTGTTTCCAATGATGTAATTGTTGAGATAAACATTTTTGTTCGTTGTAATTTATAAAGTCTTCCCAATGACTGGGTATTTTAAATATTTCGCTTGCATTTGGATTAAAGCCTAAAAAATACCATTCTATTTTCGTGCGTATTTTGTCATAATGTTTATTAATAAGTGGAATCGCATTTAAATTGGAACATAATCCATACCAAAAACTTTTATTGTCGCGAAATATGTGTTGTATTTGGTCCCAGTTTTTTTCTAAAAAAGGAATTGCTTGGGGATTTTCGGAAATAGACCACCAATTATGAGATAATATGGTATGGGGACGTGTATGTTTTAAATAATTATGGGAAATATGTTTTTCCAAAAAGGAAATTGCATTGGTATTCTTACATAAACACAACCATCCAATGTTATTTATTTTAGGACCGATTTTATCCCAATTTTTTTCTATAAAATGAATTGCTCTGGGATTACTACACAATAATTCAATGTTTAAATTTTCTTCATCAATAAACGATACTAAATTATATTTATATTGTTTTATAGGTTTCAATTTTAACATTATTAATTATAGATATATTATTATTTATTATTAATTATAGATATATTATTAATTATTATAGATATATTATTATTAATTATATTTTTTTTAATGTAATCAATTTTTCTACCTTATTTATTGTAGCCAATTCATTGTTTGTTTATTGCATACAAATAATGAATGAATAAACTATATTGGGAAAAGGACAATGACGACGACTCATATAATATTTTCTCTCAAAATATAAAATTTAAATCCCAAACATATTTAGTTTTAGTTTTATTTTTTGTTTTACATTAAATTATTTTTTGGGGGGTTTGAGAGAAATATTATATATGGGAGGGAGACCAGTGGTTTTAAATAGGAACGAACGAACTAAATAAATAAATAGCGCGCAGATTAATCAAAAGATTTAAAGTTTTGTATTATTTTTTAGATTGTAGCAGTAAAATGCAGTATTTTTAATTATAATTTATCATTGAAATATATTTTGCGAAATTTTTCCATATGTTTGTCTTTTAGTATATGTGTTTTTAAGTAGTGGTGAGTTATTTTATCTTCTAACATATGAACTATAAAGAATAGACTATAAATGCCACATTCAGTATTTCCATATTGATGTTCAGTTGGATAATTTTGGTCAAATGTCATTTTGATTGGCTTATTTAAGGACAGTCCTTGTTTAGCAATTCGTTCTACTAAAATCATAATTTCATTAGGGACTTTTGCGCCCACACTGTCAAAGAAATAAATTTGACCTCGTCGTATATTAATAAACATACTTATCCAATGTTGTCCCGGTTTATTATGTGGGTCAGTATTAAATATAATTCCGATTTTATTTTTACCTTCAGCGATTAGGCGTGAAAGAGAGAAATTACATAATTCATTCCAAACACAAGTCCCATTTATGTTTTTGTCAAAATCAATTGGCGAAGGACCTATAAACTTAAAACACTTATATGCTTTCTCATATTGGTTCATTACATTTTCGATTTCAACACTGGATAACCACTCATTTGGATTTTTCGTCCATTCAAGGGGTGCCTGTGGTGCAAATGAAAAATCCATTATTTGTTTGGCAACACTATTTTTCACGAAATCCTGTCGTAGCCAGCAAGTTTCTTTTTCACTATTACAAACAGGAGAATTATATTGTGTAAGTAATTTATGTATTTTTCGGACATTATTTGTTTGAATGTGTTGGGGTGTTCCCTTTGGATGTTTTTTATTCCATAAATTTCTTAAATAACGTAAATCATCAAATGTATAACAACTAAACCCAGTTATTTTTTCTTTCAATTTAGGGCTACATTTTGCTTGCATTAATTTCAATGTTTTTTTATGACTATATGATGATGATGATGATGAATTATTCACATTTTTATATGTTTTTTTATGAATTTTTGATTTTTTATGTGTTTTCATTTTCATATATATTTTGTTATCATAATATTATTTGTATAATAATAAATTATATAAATAACTTTACCTTTACCTTTACCTTTACTTTTAACTGAATTCAAACAATATTTTGAATTCCAATGCATAATTATGTTTTATTATTTATATTTCCTAAACTTAAAAACGGTTCCATAGTGTGATTATGAATTTTTGCGAATGATGATGATGATGATGATGATGATGATGATGAATCAATATGCGGATGATTTTGCAATTTAACTTTATTGGATAAATAATAATGACGATTACAAACATTTATAAAATCATAAAAGGATTCAATAATCATATTATGAATTGAATCAGTATTTTTGTTATTAAATAGGGTTTGTATTAATGTTTCAATTTCATCGCGATATGTGATTAAGTCAATTTCGCTCTTTTGACTATTTATTGATATTTTATTTAATAATGTTGGAGACACTAAACTATTCATTGTTAAAAACATTAATTCTTTGTTGTCATTGTCATTGTCATTGTCATTGTTTTTTTTCGTCCATTCTTCATTTGTTATTTTAATTTCAAAAGATAACGGAGACAAATTATTATCATTCATTTTAACAAAATATATAGATAAGTTTTATGGTTTATATAAAAATGTTTTTATATTCTTTTTTTTATGTGAATTTATTTTGTAGATTGATATATTGCACCTTTTAGCATTTCAAACGTAGATTTTTAAGGCATAAAAAATGTTATTATGTCATTTTATGTTGAGATGATGTGATAGGGCGTGTTTGATTTTGTGTTTGAAAAAGTCCATTTCCGGCGCAATAATTATCGGGAACTTCTTGCATTTGTGCTCTTGTAGCATTACCCCATATTTGTGTTCCAACAATTCCGGAATTTGGATTTGGATTAAAGTCATTGAAATTTTCTTTATGAAAAAGGAGAGAATGTTTATCGGCATTTGGTGCAAAGGTGGTTTGTGTGAAATAACTGTCTTGATAAAGGTCGCTACTACTTTGAGGAATATATACAGATTGACTGCATTTTTGTAAGGCATAGATTTGTCCTTTTAATTCGCTTTCAATATTGATTGCATTAGAATAGCCACTATAGGGGGATTGCGTATTTCCGGGATTAAATGTTTGTTGTATGTTGTATATTGGATAGTGTTGTAAAGGGACAGAATAATTTAGAATGCGCGGTTCAACGACAGGCAACATTGTGTATTTTGTATTGCAAGGTCTTACATCTAAATAAGGTTGCAATGGTTTTGAGGGTATATTGCGCATATATATTCGTTCATTTGTTTCTGTATTAATTTGCGATGATAACTCAACAACTGCGGAATTTGTGGATTGTGTCATTATTATGTGTAAGATATGATTTTGGTATGAGGGTGTGTGAGTGGTATATTAGTATTTATTTGATATAATAATAAAGTATATTATTATATTAGAACAAAAATATTTAATCAAATAGATATTATTATGTCAATTAATATAAGAAAGAATATACATAAAGTTCAGCATATTTTATTCGACTATGTAATTATATTATCATATATAATTTATTTTTTGGCTGCATTGGGAATTTTAGCGTGGGCTCCTAAATATTTATATTGGATTGATTTATTTATTAAAGTGTATGTTAGTATATTTTTAATTTGGCGGTTCAATCCATTTCGTCCGTTTGTTCCATTTACAAATTTGGACAAAAAAGTTGTATTCTCATCTGGTATGATTTTACTCACAAATATTTGTATCACATATTTATTACCAAAAGCAATTGCGTTATTCACACCAAAAAAATAACAAACAATTAATATTATGAAAATGTTTTTAATATTGTTTTTAGGAGGGGGAGCGAGGGCGCATATAAAATAATATATTTTTATTATATGAATATTTGGGACTATTATATAAAAAAACAACAAACACATAAAAAAAGAATTATACCATCTACAATAAAAATACACACTACTGGAAGACATAAACTAACCAAAACCAAACGTTTAATTTCAAACAAATTCTGTAATTGTCTAAAAAAGTTAGAACCATCTTATGGACCGCGTAGTATTGGCATTTGCACCGCATCCATCTTTAACAAAAAAGGATTAAAACGAAAAGGACAATTCACCTGCAAACCAAATAATGTGTCATATCGGCGTGTGCGTTTAAAACGCACGCGGAAAAATATTGTCCATTAGGGGGGAATGAGTAGGACACACACACACCCCCTCGCGATAAACATTTAGGAGGTTTTTTATAGTAATAGTTCGGCACTTTCAATCATTAATAGTTCATCTTTATTGAATTTTTGGAATACTAAATTGTCTTCAAAACAAATTTGGAAATGACGAACTTTAAACCCATAATTTTTACATATAAGCCAATTGCGACCATCATTTTTCGCATTATTGTCGTTTATTTTACAAAAAATAGAGGATTTAATAATAGTCTCTTTGTGGTCGTGCATTTGTTCCTCTATGTTGCCTAATGACATATAACATATATGAGAACCATTAATTAATTCTTCAGCACCATTGATAAATCTATAATATTTTAATTTATTAAAAATTAAAGTTTGCTTATCTACAGATAAATCCATTTCCTTTAAAACACGACTCGTCATATTGTAAATCGCATCTAAAGACCACTTCTTCAATTCAACATATAATTCCGAATCTATCGTTTCTGTTTCTGACATTAATAACAAAACACACAAATATTTATATAATGACAATAATTAATTTTTATTATCATTATATTATCATTATATTATTTCACAATTGAGAGAAATATACATTACCTTATATCTTATGCAAAAGGATATAAATATAATATTTTTAGGAGGATAGGATAGGATATTACCATAAAGCATTTCCAAAACTGCCGCCTCCTAATACGGCGTTTGCAGCCATTGGTTCTCCATATCCAATTGCAGCACTCCCGCCTTGTGCTAAATTGGGACCCAGTCCATTAGGCATCATAGGCGAAAATCCTTCTCCATTATTTTCACCTCCGGGTGTAGATGCACCAACTAAAGGAGTTGTATCTTTTGTATAAAAATTATTATAATCTGGGAGTTGTTGTTGTTGTTGCATTGATAAACTGGGTGTTTGTGCGTGTTGCGGTTGTTGGTTTTGAGTCATATTTGAAGACTGTTTTTTCTTGCTTTGTTTGCTGTCATTTCGTCCAGAAAAATAGTCAGTAACACGTAATATAATGATGTTTGCTTTTTCTGCAATAGAAGTATTTAAACTAAATAAAAACATCAATGTAATTAAAACAATTTGAATAATACTTATATCAGGATATTCCATTCCACTATAAGTTGGTAGATATGTGATAATACGATGAATAATTAAAAGAACAATAAATATAACAATTATTTGAATGAATATTTCTAAAGTAATTTCAATCGAGGACTTTTTAGAATCTATTTCTGGCGAAAAATGCTTTATTGTCTTGTTTAATATAAGAATCGGAATAGTCGCTAAAAGTGCATACTGACAAATATTTAAAACCTCACTCTTGGAATCTCCATCCAATGAAAAAACGTGTTTGATAAAACTTCTTTTATTATCAGAATTGTCCATTATATATTATATTATTTTATTATTTTATTTAATGTTATGTTATTTAATTTTATTGTTATTTAATTTTATTTTATGTTATTTAATTTTATTTTATGTTATTTAATTTTATTTTATTGTTAAACCGTAATTTATTATTTTATTTTTGAGAGAAACAAAAACCAAAATGCGTAAAATAATATAAAACGAATTTATTAAGTGATATTATTAAGTTATATTATTATTACCACATACGCGAATACATTTGACCCTATAAATACCAATATTAAGTTTATGAGCAATATAGAAGAACAACAATATTTTGATTTGGTAAAACAAATTTTAAAAAATGGAACAAAGGAAACAACCAGAAATGGCACCACACTCTCTATTTTTGGAAATATGATGCGGTTTAATCTTTCAAGAGAAGGAATAAGTCAAATTCCATTCATGACACATAAACGACTGGCGTGGAAAACTTGTTTAAATGAACTTTTATGGTTTATTCGTGGTCAAACAAATACTAAGTGGCTTACTGAACGCAATGTTCATATTTGGGATGACAACAGTTCGCGCGAATTTCTTGATAAACAAGGACTCACCCATTATAAAGAAGGCGAATTAGGACCCATTTATGGCTACCAATGGCGAAATTTTAATGCACCCTATATTTGCGAAACCGAACACAGTAAAAATAATCAACCTCAACCTCAACCTCAACCACAACCTCAACCTAATATATTTTCAAATATATTTTCAAATATGTTTATGGTTAATAATCCAGTTGGACAAACAAATTATTTTGAAATACCATCATATACCCCAATTAAACCAACTATATTAAACCCATATAAATTTTATTGTAATTGCGGACATGAATGCATATATAATAATAAACGCAAAATTATATATGCATCAATGTGCGATTGTGTAAAAGAGTGTTATTGTATTGGAAAATGCAATTGTAATTTTAAACCTTGCAAATGTATAAATAAAACAGTATATGAATGCAATACAGATTGTAATAGCAAATTACTTAATAAACAACCTCAAACACAACCTCAAACACAAACACAACCTCAAACACAAGGAATTGACCAATTGGAGGAGATAATTGCGGCATTGCGTGATCCAGTCAAGAGAACATCAAGACGACTTATAATGACAGCATGGAATCCTTGTCAAATATCACAGATGGCACTACCACCATGCCACATTTTATGTCAATTTAATGTTAGCGAGGGCACAAAATTATCGTGCGCACTTTATCAACGTAGTGGAGATGTTGGTTTAGGTGTTCCATTTAATATTGCATCCTATTCAGCACTTACAATTCTTTTAGCATCCCATTGTGGATTAGTTCCTCACGAATTTGTTTATTTTCTTGGAAATGCTCACATATATGAGGAACATATACAAGACTTATCTAATTTAGAAACAAGAGAAATATATCCATTTCCTCAAATGAAAATGAAAATAATAAGAGAGAAAATAGAAGATTATACTATAGATGACTTTATAGTGGAAAATTATGAGTATGATACACACCCATTACAACTTAAAATGATTGCATAATATACAAAATTTAATGTTTATTGTTTATTGTTTATTGTTTAAACCATAAAACTTACCCCCTTTAAACTAATTAAGGACAAATATAATGCGTAAGTTTATAAAATAAGTAATTATAATAATACTTTATAAATAAAAAATCATTTATACACAATCCCCCATCCCCCCTATTATCTTAACCCAACATACACCCAATGTCTGCACGAAGTGTTATTGCAAAACGAACGGCAGGAGCAGTTACAATCGCTCCTAAATCAGCCGTTTCAAATAGTATGGGAACAATTGCCAATTCAAATATTAGACGACCTCCCGGAACTACAATGGGTAGTCAGGTTGCATTTTCACAAGCGCAAATGAATCAAGCACAACCACCCCCCGCTTTTAATTTACAACAACAACAACAATTAAATCAACCAACACGCAAAGTTGGATTACAAAAGCCAACACAACAAATCGCACCACAATTAACACAACAACAACAATATCAAGCATATTATGGACAACAAGGACAACAAGGACAACATGGACAACAACCCCATCAAGACCAATCGCGCTCATTTAAAATTAGTCTCGGCGACGCAATTGGATTAGCCACACTTCGATTAAGTAAAACTGAACAAGAAATTATAAATATGCAAGAACAAATACAAAATATTCTTATGTCAAGAGACGAAGATGAAATTGATGAAGAGGGAAATATAATTCAACGTTCATCACTACACTCACATTCTCAAATGTCATTACCAGAAGGTGTGCAAATTATAGACAAAAAAATAATCGATGAAATGACCACGCGAATTGCCACATTGGAAAAAATAATGAAAGATACCTCATTGAACATACAAAAAATTCAAAACGAAAATAAACAAATATCTGTTTTTAAACAGATGATTACAAATTTAACAAACCACCTAAATACCCACATATCAAACACAAACAAAAAATTCGACGAAACCGAAACCATTATTTCGCAATTAGAAACCAAATTTGATACACTAATAACCGAACAAGAAAATAATGAAGGACAACTATACGATGCAATTGGAAATAATAATTCTTTGTATAATTTTGGAGATAATGACCAAATAATAGGAGGATACTCCTCCACAATTTCTAATATTGATGAAACTAATAAAGATGATTTTAATGACTATAATGATAATGGCGATAATGTTATTTATGATGGAGAGGATAATAAATTACAAGATACAAATACACAATCAATATCATTTAATGAAAATATAACTATCAGTGATTCCAATACTATTGACAGCGCCAAACAACATTTTAATACTGATTATGAAACAACTAAATCCATAACAACAAAAAAACAAACGACCGAACATAAAAAAAGACCCCCTCCACAAGGACAAATTATCCTTTAATCTTTCATAAATATGTAAATACACCCGAATACGTAAAATATCATAAAAATAAATCATATATTTATGATATAATAATAATAATAATATAACAATAATAATATATTATTATCCAATAATAATAACAATAATAATATATTATTATCCAATAATAATAACAATATAATAATAATATAACAATATAACAATATAACAATAATAATGAGTCACAATAACAGCGAATCAAATACGATTATATTTAAATTAAATAATAAATTCAAAATCACCCAATTTGCAACAATCATTCAATTGTTTAAAGCATGTAGTGAAACAACGGCAATGGTTATTATGACAAATCATATTCATATTCAGGTAATGGATAAATCACATGTATGTTTATGTGAATGCCGTCTATTTTTTGATTGGTTTGATAATACGGACGAAGTTAAAAAAACGGTCCAATATTTATTTTCAAAAAACAATAACAAATCAATTACCTTTATATTTTCCTCTGGCATTTTTCATACTATTATAAACTCAATCGGGGACCAACAAATATTGTTTATGGAATTCAATACAGACGATGATTCATTTAAAATAAATATTGAATATAATACCACAAATAAAGACAATATTAATAAATATTATTCTTTGCCTTTAATTGAACAAGAACAAGAAATGATGAAAATACCGGATACAGAATATAATCTGGATTTTGTAATTGGCATTAAAACAATATATGATATTTTCTCTCAAATGATGATTTTTAGTAATACAATCCGTTTTGTTTGTGATGAAAACAATATGTGCATTTCAAGCACCGATGGAACAAATGGAGAAATGAAAGTAAATATAAATGCATATGATTTTGAAGAATTTTCTATAGATGAAGGAGGAATGTTGGATTTGGAATTCAGTTTAACACATCTTATGAAATACTGTTTAACTACAAAGTTGGTCTCTCAAATTAAATTTTGCATGAGTGTTGATGAACCTATGAAAATTATTTATCAATTAGATGAATCATCCGATTCTGTTATACAATTTTTTATCGCTGCTAAAATGAAAGAAGAATAAAATATTTACACTATGGCTTTATTGTTGTTGAAGTTTATCCTATTCCCTATTAGGAAGATACTTATCGATTAGTCTAAAACATCAATATCAAATTTTGATTTTGGATTTTGGATATCATTATCAATATCAATATCATTATCATTATTAGTATCAATATCAGCATTTATGGATGTGTTTGCATTGTCTTGCTCAAACGGAGGGTCGGTTGATATATCCGTTTCTATTGCTGCCTCATTATTTGGTTCAATTATGTTTTGGATTGAAAGAGAAGACGGTTCTTGATGTGGAACAGATGATGATGATGACGATGACGATGATGATGACTGTATTATATTATCTTGAAATGCTACATTTTTTTTGTGTTTATGTTTATTTTTATGTAAAATAGGGGTTTGCTTTATTTTAGATGATACTGAAATTGGTTCGCCACTGCCAATGGTTGATAGTTGGTCAATAAAATTGGCATTGGCATATTTTTGTGATATTAAATAAGGAACTATCGCAATTGTATGAATTAAATTGCGATACGAAAATTTCAATAGTTTTGTGCTAGGTGAAGTGAATTGAATACTATAAAACCAAAAAGGCGGTATATAAATACTTTTTCCGACGGGCAAATCCAAATAAATACAAGGGAGAGTAGATTCTTTTTTGCCATATAAATTCCAAATATTCGCAGCCGACCAATATTCCATATTTTTATTATCATTATTTAATTCTTCTCTCGCATTAAATAGTTCAGCACCATTAGGGGGCATTAATTTTATACGCACATCACCAATAACCGTTAAAAAGAACGTTCGTTGATTTATTTCATAACGTAATGGAGTATTTGAATTGGTTGAACCAAAAAGCATGTCATATTCCGTAAAATTACACATATCAGGACTCAAATATTTGTCATGCTTTTTAATAAACGGAATTGCTTGTAATGTTTTAAGTAATATATTATTTCTTTCAGATACATACCCAGATTGCATGGAAATCAATTCCATTCCAGTCCTAAAATCCGTTGAATGAAACAATGAATTCGAATTAATTTTGGCGTATATATTATTGCTTTTATTGGAAGATAAAGAGGATGAGGGTTTGACATATATATTTTTGGTTTGACGAATAAAAATAGGCGATTTATTATATTGAGTAAAATGTAGCGAATGAATAAACTGAACAATGGCATCTGATTCATAAAAATAAAAAAGAAATGGCGACCGTTCATTGTCGCATAATTTATCGAATTTTTTTTTAGTTATGTCTTCGTTTAATTCATAAATATCTGTGTCATTATTTATTTTGTAGTAAAATTGAATTTGTAAATAAATAAAAAGAACTGCTAAAAAGATAAGTATTGTATGAATTATATTCATGATAAATTTTGTTCTCTATATCATTAGAATGAATAATTTTTGGGGTTATTTTAGCGAATTATTTAGCATGCATTTTTGAAGAGTTGTGCGTTTAAAAAATAATAAGAAACAATTAACAATTGTTTAGGAAATTAAAAAAAATTAAATTAAAAAAAATTAAATTAAATTAAATTAAATTAAATTAAAAAAAATTAAATTAAATTAAATTAAATTAAATTAAATTAAATTAAAAAAAATTAAATTAAATTAAAAAAAAATGATGCATTTTTAATTCATTATATAAATATTAATTACCGTGTAATTAAGTCTTGAAGATTAATTTTACACTGTTACCTTTGCTCCTCTACCCCCCTCTTGATTTTCATATCATTGCTATCAGTAATTATGTCGTCAAACTTGTCAATTCATAATGGCCTTATTCTTCAATTCAGTCAATTCGTACGCGACAATCGCGAGTTATTCCGCGATGTGTATGAAACGAAGAATTTTAGAAGATATCCCGATGTTGTTGAGAAATGGAGCAATTCATGGACCCCCGACCAAAACGGCAATATTTGGAGATTTTACACCCTGCGAGAATCACACATATATGCTGGATTTATTAATCTCAATATGTCATTCCTTGATGTCTACAGTTTATTATACAGTTACACTAATGTCCCCCCCACCACCGCCACCATCCCCCCCACCATTCAGTCTGCAACCGATGCAACCGATGCAACCGCCGCAACCGATGCAACCGATGCAACCGATGCAACCATTCAGTCTGCAACCGATGCAACCGACGCAACCGATGCAACCATTCAGTCTGCAATCGATGCAACCGAATTAGTCCGTCCGATTTTGAAAAGAACGGATAATGGTGAAGATATTTCCAGCTGCTGCCGTCGCAACCGCAACCGCCGCCGCAACCGCCGCAACCGCCGCCTCAACACCCAGAATCAAGCTCAAAGCTATTCTCCCGTGCCGGTCAAGAAACAACCCCTCCCACAACCTCATTGCCAGAATCCGCCTCAGCGCCATTCTCCCGAGTTACCCAAGAAACAGCCTCCCCTCAAAGAACCCACCTCCAAGAACAAATCGGCACACAGCCAATCTCGTAGGTCGTTTATCAGGAACAGGAATAAACGCAACACCCACCCCCTCGCACCAACACCCACCCCCCTCACTATTTCCATACAATTCCAGCAACTGCTAAATCTAACCTTTCATAATCAACAACTCAATCAAGTTCCTAAATCATTTACGAATATGACCACCAAGAATGTTGAGATTTTGATTGAGATTGAGATTGAGATTGAGATTTCTATCATTGAGAATTAATTGAATAGTGTTATTCGTGCATTCGTTTGTATATATTCCACATCACACATATCTGTTTATCCATGCTATTATTCATTTAAAAAAAAAAGAAAAAGTAGAAAAAAATAAAAAACAACATAGAGATTTTAACATGGTTTTTCTCTCTTTTTTTTTATTTTTACAACCAACCATAACATATAAATATCCCCCTTAAATTAAAAAAAATGATATAAATTTCATTTATTATGCTAATATTTAAGTATATTGCAATAAAGTCTTGAAGACTGATTTTGCATATTGACATCGTTATCGCGTTTGCATTTGGTTGTGTTGTATTGGTATTAATTTATCAACAATGCAATATCCATCATATGCTGGATTCGAGAATGAATCTGAGGAATACCGAGAGTATGTCAGCCAAGTCAAGGACTGCTTTGTTCAATTCTTAAAAACCAACAAACAATTGTGTGTTGATGCATTTATTAAGAAAAACAGTGAATCGTATGATACGGTTATTTCAATGTGGAACAAAGACGTTTCATTTACGCTTTATGAACAAGAGACACTACTTAAACAGTTTTACTCTGGCGATGAAGAGTTTATTCGTCTTGTGACAGATTTCAAAATCACAAAATTTAAGTTGAGAAAAGCATTCAACTTTTATTATTACAGTGTTATCCCACAATGCAAATGTATAATGGGTGAATGTAATTGTATAGACCGTTGTGAAGATTGTCAAGGAACATTTGAAATGTGTAATTGCTACAACAAGCAGTTATTGGTCAAGTTCTAAAGAAAAACAATCCAAATAAATAGTAGTTTATAGTATAGTATAGTTGTGTTGTGAAATTAATCATTGAAAAAAAAAGAAAAAGTAGAAAAAAATAATGAGATAGCTCGAGTTTTTGATGCATAAATTGATGCATGATTTTTCTCTCTTTCTTTTATATTTTTGAGTTTGGTTTTTGTTTGATTGTTTTTGAGTTTGGTTTTTGAGTTTGAAATAATGGTTTTATAGAATATAAATATTCTTCAGTAGTTTATAATGAAGAATATTTTTGAAAAAGTGAAAAGATTTGGTTCGCCAATTCAAGAAATGCAAAGACAGATGGATAAGTTTGATAATGCGAATAGAAATGTATTATCGTCATCTATAAATGGCCGCGTGAATGATTTAAATGAATTAACAGATGAAGATAATTATGACGTGAATAAATATGCGAATGAAGAAACGCCTCATAAAAAAATATTTACTGAAATATACGAAAAAAAAATGTTAGGGGACGACAGAAGCACATATTATCCGGGTTCGTGTGGTCCGGGTGCGACATATGATTATAATCGCGATGAATTTATCCCATTTTTGCGTCAATTTATTATAGACAATCAAATTAAGTCGGTTGCGGATTTAGGATGTGGAAATTTAGGATATGACAAAAAATTATATAGTGAGGTAGCAGTTAGTTCATATTATGGATATGATGTTTATAATAAAGTGCAAGAACACAATCATCGTTTTTCAAACCATAAAAAGTATCATTTTTTTTGTATGGATTTTTTGGTTCATCGCGATGAACTTGTGCCTGCCGATTTATGCATTATTAAAGATGTTTTGCAACATTGGCTTTTAAAAGATATTACTACTCTTTTAGATTATCTTGTGGAGAATAAAAAATATAAATATATAATGATAGTTAATTGTTATCCTCAGGATGGCGATTGGAAAGGTGATATGAAAGGAGAGTGGATTGGTTTTAAAACGGGTGATTGGAGGAAAATGTCGTGTGCATATTTGCCATTGTGTAAATATCATCCAAAACCAGTTCTTTATTATAAAACAAAAGAAGTGTCTATAATTCAATGTTATTTATTTAAAAATACTGAAAATATGAAACCCCGTTATTCATCTCCATACAGTAAATTGACGACCTATAATCCACAACAAACGCCAACAAGAATAATATCTCCCGTGCGTTCGTTTATTTCTCCGTCAAAATTAAATACAAATATAAATATTGAGAGAAAAATATTACAGGACATGTCTTCATTACATAAATAATATTACAAACAAATATTACAAACAAATATAAAAACAAAATAATATATTTAATTGTTTGTGTAATTGTGTCCCCCCCTATTCTTTTTTCTCTCTCAAAAAACAATATAAAACTATAAATATATTTTATATTATTACTTATTAAAATTTTGAGTTTGATTTTGAAATGGATTTAAATGCGCCCAATTATAATGAATTGAAGAATGAAAATGATTATACAGAAAAAGAATTAACACTTATAAAGGAAAATATTGAAAAAATGGACAAACACAATCAATTAGAAGTGCTTTCAATTTTACATAATTTTGGGAATGATGTTACATTAAATGAAAATTCAAATGGGACATTAGTTAATTTAAGTTTTCTCAATAAAGGTATTGTTGATAAATTAAATGAATATGTAAAATATGTTGAAAATCAAGAATCATATTTAAATAATATTGAAAAACAAAAAGAAGAACTTAAAAAATTACTTACTAATGAAAAAAATAATTAGTTTTATCATATTACAACTTCTGGAAATTATATCTTCATAAAAAAATGAAACATTTTTTGTTTTTCATATTAAATAATAATTATACTTTTACAGTTATTATTATTTAATGAATAATCAAATACAATCACCCTCCATATTAGAAGAATTAAATTCTTTTATGATGACTACTGATAATATTCATTCCATTATACAATCCCATAAAGAAAATGACCAGAATCCTATATTAAATACCACCATTTCAACCTCAACACCACCCTTCAGTTCAAAATCAAAAAATGACGATTTATTTCAGTGTTTTTGTTTATTGAGTAAGTATAATGAAACTGTATTAGACCCCTATTTACAACATAAAAAAGAAATGACCACAAGTTCAAATAAAAAAGGACATATAATTGACCCTATATTACAACTTAATGAACGTAATATTAAAATCGACTTTATTGAAAAATTGCGAAATCCACAAACAAAAACGCTATTATTTAAAGGACATCACAAAATTATTACTTTGTCCAATGTTGAAACCGAATTATCAATAAACCCAACCATTAGTATTGGAACATTCATTATTCTTTGTCGTCTCCAAAAAGTTCCCCCATTCACTCTTATATATAAAAATTCATACTACGAATTTAATGACGAATACGATGATAACGAGCATGACGATAATGACGATAATGACGATGATGAACATTTAGAAGACACAATAAATTGCATGGCGAAAAAATCAAACACTAATGATGTAGGAAAAACCACATCTATATGTGATTGTGACAATAAACAAAATGGAAACCGCTCAATTGTCCAATATATTACGGATTCTAACGAACCTAAATGGACCCACTTATTATGGAATAATACCGAATTAAAACAATTTAAAGATAGCGCTTTTGAAATTAAGAAAGCAACTAAACCATATAATGCAATGACCTCTTATAAAATAGATGAATTGCATAATTTATATATAGGATTAGGATTAGGATTAGAGTTAAATGGGAAAAAATTAACAAAGCAAAAAATGTATGATGAATTAAAATTGTATTTTAATGAATATAAATAGTTTATTAACATAATAGACAAAAATATTTTCAATAGATAATATAATGACATCATCAACTGACATAAACAACGTTTTTATTAGTTTTTTTGTTATATTATTATTTATTGTAATATTTATTTCATTAAAAACTACATTGCCATCCAATTATGTTAAAACCGTGAAAGATAATTTGACAATTATTTTGTATTTTATACAGCAAACAAATACGTTATCTCTTGTTGTTTTTATAGTTATAACTGCGGTTATATTTGCTAAAAATTTATTGACTTCATTTATTGCAATAATATTACTTATATTAATGTTTTTAATTTTCAGGAAAGCAATGTTCGGCAATTCTGTTAAATATTTAAATCCTTATTATGAATTCACTCATAAATTAGTAAATACTATTTGTGCATTTAGTCTAATATTTTTATTGTGGTTGAATAATCCCGGAAACCGATTCAACTCTTTTTTTTTGAATTCAACCGTATTGTTCGCTATAATATTAATATTTTTATTAGTTATCATTGGATTTATTATTTATTTAAATTCTCCTAAAAATGACCCTTTAGAATTATCCAAATATGTTAAATCATTTAACATTATGTTCGGTATATTATTTGTAATATGGCTATTGTTTTATATTTATTGGACACTAACAAATAATTCATCTGATTCAAAAATAAAAACATTTCTTACTATTCTTTTTAGTTTGTTTATTGCAGGCATTTTTGTGTTTTTAATTGTTAAAACATATCAAACACAATTTATTTACGGCAATAAAGGCAAAGTTGCTTTCTTTGACATCATTATAAATACATTTCTTTATATTCCATGTTTAATTCGCGATTTATCGATATTCTTTATCGGTATTATAAGTTCAATAATTGGAGATGTTGGGTTAAAACGTCTGCTTGATAACATTTATTCAACATCATTCATTTATTGGGTTATATTAGGTGCGGTCATACTTATCATTTTGGCTTCTTATACACTCAATAATAACAAATTTTTCGGCTTACTTGATAAAATCATATATCTAAATTATACGCAATTAGTAGAACAACCAATTTCTTTAAATACTGGACATTCAGTCAATACTTATGACAGTTTATACAGTCTAAATTTAAAGGAGTCCAATACTAATCTATCATCTAACAATTCCAGACTTTCAACTGATAATACCACTGCTACCACTGCTACCACTGCTACCACCTCTACCACACATTACAATTATAGATATGGTCTTTCTTTATGGTTTTTCTTGGATGCCTATGCACCTAATACAAATTCTACACATGCGAATTATTGTCCCATCATAAATTATGGAAATAAACCCCTTATTGAATATAACGCATCCACAAATAGTTTGCGCGTATGCATTGGTAATGCAAAAAATCCACATCCACAGGTTGTTTTTGAACAACGAGGTGTTAAATTACAAAAATGGATAAATCTGGTCGTTAATTATGACGGTGGAACGGTTGATGTGTTTATGGATGGACAATTATTAAAATCAATTGGGGGCGTCGCCCCTTATATGAGTATGGATAATTTAGTAATTGGTGGCGATAATGGAATTTATGGTAATGTATGTAATGTCATATATTCTTCTATACCATTTACTCTATCAAATATATATTATATTCGATATAATGTGCAGAATAAAAATCCTCCAATTTTTGATTAATTACCCACTTATTTTCTCTCTTTTTAATTTAATTTATTTTAATTTAATTTAATTTAATTTAATTTATTTAATTTATTTAATTTATTTTAATTTATTTTAATTTATTTTAATTTATTTAATTTATTTAATTTATTTAATTTATTTTAATTTATTTAATTTATTTATTTTATTTTAATTTATTTAATTTATTTATTTTATTTTCTCTCTTATTATTTAATTTAATTTATTATTATTAAGAAAAAAGGGGGCAATAATATTATTTGTATATATTACATCATATATACAAATAATTTGATTAATAAACTGGTTAAAGTTAAAACGCATATATATTACAATCGCAAACATTTATAAAAGTAAATAAATAAATAAAAATAAAAATGAATAAAGTCAATAAAAACGATATTATGTCGTGCGAAATGTCCAAAAAGGAATATAAACATAATTTGTTGCATCGTGAAATTACAAATCAATGGATGTGGAATAATAAACACAATATAGTGGTTCCAATGTTTATAGAAAATACGGATAATTGTCATATTGTTAAAAATAAAATAAATGAACTTGAAAATCTTTTGTTTTTATCAGCAAATGATACAACATCTACAACATCTACAACATCTACAAATAATAATTGTGAATATATCAATAACATACAAATTATATTCAAACAATATCCAACATACTCTATAAATCCAGATTATTTAATTAAAAAATAAATTATATTCCAAAAATAATATAATTTATTTGCAATATTTTTACCTTTTTATTCCCTCTCCTCTTCCTCTTCCTCTTCCTCTTCCTCCTCTTCCTCTTAAACAATATTACGTAAATTTGGATATTAAACTGTCAATATTCATAATTTTAATATTTTTTTTCTTTATTACGGAAGATGATAATGCGACTTTAAACGCGCTAAATTCAGGACGTTCCAATTGTGCATCTGGAGTATGTTTGTGCATTAATCGCGCAATCATTTTATACAATTTAAAATTTGGATAACGTTCATCTCCATTTGATTTATAAAGAATATTTTTGCCGTTATCATCTAAACACCATTCACTGATTAAACGTTTAATGGGGTCTTTGCACTCATAAACAGAATCGGCATTACATATTTTATCGTCATCTTCTATTACATAATCGAAAATGGAACAAGCAAGACGAACAATATCAAAACTATAATTGGGTTCAATGCGTGTTTTTTTGGGATTAAAATAAGGTTCGGTATTATATTGTGTTGATGCATCGCCCTTTGGACGAAAACTGTCACTGCAAAAAAGTTGATTATTATATGTATAAATGGCCCGTCCAAAATCAATTATTTTATAAATACGTCCATTAGTAGGAACTTTATAATAGGTGTCTTTATAACAATAATACAAAAATTGAACATCCGTTTTTTTATACATTATATTACTGGTATGTAAGTCATTATGAGTTAATTTAAAAATTTGCTGATATGTCAATAATATCATAATAATTTGCATAAACATTGCATACCACTTATGAGGTGTATTAAAAAATTCGTCCATTATTAAATTATCTAATGTATCGTCGAATTTTTCCATACAAATAACCTGAATGGGAAATGATGGAATTGTGATGAATATGTTTTCCAATAAACTACTGCTTATATCGCTATCGCATATACTATCACTATCATCCTCGTCATCCTCATTATTATCTGACACCGTATTTGTATTTGATGAATACGATGAGTCGGTTGAATAAGTGGAAGTAGATGATGTATGACCCGAAATAGACGATATATTATCCATCTCAATATTATCGCGAATATTATTGTACATATCGGTGTGCGATTGCACAGTTGATAATGATGCGATATTAGGTTCTTGTTCTTGGGTAGGTTCTAATGAATAATGTGGAACTTGTCCGTCATCATCAAGTGTATCAATTAAATCTAATACATCAACATTGTTATTAACTTCGGTAGATTTATATGATGAAATTTTAATGGGTGGTTTTTTTGTGATTGGATTATAAAATAAATAATCCATATTGTCCATAGTAAATAATTTATTCATATATTTGTGAAAATTTGTATTTGAATTTAAATTATCAAATTCATCAGCGATATTGTGTTTGTAATTTGTTTTTTGACCAATAAAAGAACCATAATATTCAATTCCGTGCATAAATCCGTGTCCCAATAACATTGAAGACAAATAAACAAAAAAATTATCAATATATGCAACATTGTTTTTATCCAATGTTTTTTTATTAATTATATCGGGGTCAATGCCGTATTTGGGTAGTCTTAAAGTGCTATCCTTACCACCATCAGTGTCTATCATATATTTTCCACAAATATAACAAACAGGGTCAATTAATGGAACAAATTTTGTGAAAATCGTTTCTTTTTTTGGAGAGACAAATTTACTAATATTATTTATTTTACATGAATAAATCATTTCATCTTGTTTTGACAAGATGTCGGAAATATACCATTCATGATTTAAATTAATACTGTTATAATTGGTATCATTTAACTGAAATATTCGCTCATAAAGTGGATTATAATTTTGACCATTTAGTAATCCCATTCCATTTTCTTTTTCCAATTTCGAAAATAATTCCGTATTTTTTCTTTTTATATAATTAACCGATAATGACGTTTTTTCCATAAAAATAGTTTCATCCAAAAAGTCCGTATTATTTGAGGTTTGTGGTTGTATAGAAGATGTTTTTTTAGGAGGCTGATTTTGTTTTTTATTGTTGGATTTAATCATTTTATTATGTTCTAAAATATTATTATCAAATATGTATTTATATCTGGTTATATTAGTTTATACTTATATCGGTTTGTATTTCTAAAATAATTTTATATTTAAATATTTAACGAATTTTATATTGGCGTGTATTTCTAAAACAAATTTATATGCAAATATTTAACAAATTTGTTTCGGGGGGGGGGGGAATTCGTTATAAATTGTCTTTATATTGTTTTAGATTCGGATGTTCCGTTATAAATTGTCTTTATATTGTTTTAGATTCGGATGTTCCGTTATAAATTGTCTTTATATTGTTTTAGATTCGGATGTTCCGTTATAAATTGTCTTTATATTGTTTTAGATTCGGATGGGGGGATTCGTTATAAATAATTATGTTTATTCAGTCAATATTTTTTTATAATCCTACAATATAAAACATAATACATTAAAAGATTTAAAGATTTAAATAATAAAGAATAAATGTCAAGGTCTCATCAATTAACGTTGAAAAAATTTAGTATGGATAAAATCAAATTTGATAATAATAAAGCATCAGGTCCTACAATTGTGCTTATTGGAAAACGTAATACAGGCAAATCATTTTTAGTGAGGGATATTTTATATTATCATCAAGATGTGCCTGTAGGAACCGTTATTTCTGGAACTGAAGAAGTAAATAAATTTTATGGTTCAATGATACCAAAAATATTTATTCATTACGAATACAGTTCTTATTTTATTGAAAATTTAATGAAACGTCAAAAACAAATTTGTAAAACAATTACAAATGATAAAATGCGATATGGTCGCAGTAATATTGATGGTCGCGCATTTGCTATCTTAGATGATTGTCTATATAATTCGAAAATTTGGAGTCGGGACACTTTAATGCAATATATTTTTATGAATGGACGTCACTTAAAAATTATGCTTATGATAACAATGCAATATCCATTAGGTATTCCTCCTAATATGCGATGCAATATAGATTATGTTTTTATTCTGCGAACTATGGTTATGACTGAACGTGTAAAAATATATAATCACTATGCTGGAATGTTTCCCTCTTTTGAAGCATTTTGTCAAATTATGGACAGTTGCACAGACAATTATGAATGTATTGTAATTGATAACACAGTTCAATCAAATAAATTAGAGGATATCGTTTTTTGGTATAAAGCCGACGACCATAACGAATTCCGTTTGGGAAATCGCGAATTTTGGGAAATGAGTAAGCACTTAACTGATGATGACACAAATGCAGACCAGCCACTTAGCACAATGAAACGCAAAACAAATCAACCAACCATTAATGTTCATAAACTAAGATAATAAATATCCACATTTATATTTTATGGTAATAAAAAAACAAAAATTAAACAAAATAGTTTGGGATTATTATGTTTAATTTATATGGATATAAGGATAAGGAACGACAAATATTATAAACAATTCAATTCAATAAATAAATTTTGGAGTCCCATTAACAGACTTTTAAAATAATAAATAATAATTCGCAGTTTATAATTATTTGGATGACAAATATATTTGTCTATTTTGTGATTTAATTCGTAATATTCAAAAAAAGATAACATTATATAATATATTTTCATCATAAAAACAAACATATATTCAATAACATATCGCAATTTATTATTATATACAAAATTATTGGAAATAAAATTATATGTTCCAAATTCATCAACATAACTACACATTGATGTCGCCGTTTCTTTTATAAAGAAATTATGAATATCCAACATACCAAATAAAACCCTCTGCTCATTTGTTATCTCATTTCTTATATTCCATATTTCATTCACTTTATTGATTCCAACCAAATTTAAAAAAAGAATTTTATAATTCGCTGCTTTTATTGTTTCCTTTTCCTTTTTCATTTCCTTTTCCATTTCCTTTTTCATTTCCTTTTCCTTTTTCATTTCCTTTTCCATTTCCATTTCCTTTTCCTTTATTGTTTCCTTTTTTATTTCCTTTTCCTTTTTTGGTTTAAGTTTTGGGTTTGGTTTTGTTTTATGAGAGAAAATATACGGACTTAGTCCATCCATATATTTGTCATCACAAAGCATTTTACCATTAAGAAACAATGGCACAAAGCAAGAACGATTTATTATTTTTAACAAACTATTTATATTTTTATAAGAATTTATTGTTATTTTTTGACATTTTGAAATATCCCAATATGAAATATATAAACGTTTTTTAAATATTAATTTTCCCTCCTCATTGTCATTGTCATTGTCATTCTTATTTTTTATTTGTTGTGATTTTTCCCAAATATCTCTTAAACGATTTGTAAATTGTTCGGTTTTGTTTAGATTTTTATGTGTGCGAAAATGTGACGATAATTCAGTATAAAAATATTTAAATTCATCGAGTGCATCCGTTAAATATAAAAACCCACAAATCGCGCCTATACTTGCACCCGATATGCGTCGTATTTTAATCCATCCGTTTTCTTCCATTTTCTTTAAAAATTTAAGTGCTCCTATTAAATAACTACCATTAAATGCTCCTCCATCTAATACAAGGTCTAAATAAAGCGGTTTTTTAATGTTTCTCATTTCTAATGGCAAATTAGACAGCAAATTTGTTATTAATTCTTTCATAAACTATTGAGTGAAATAATTAATTTATATAAAAACGAACTCATATAACCCTTTCGCATCCCCTCACCTCACCTCACCTCCACACCCCACCCCCACAAAAATCGCCTAAATAACCCTCAAAAACCCCGATTTTAACGCACCTACTACCCCACCCCCACAAAAATCGCCTAAATAACCCTCAAAAACCCCGATTTTAACGCACCTACTACCCCCACCCGCAAAAATCGCCTAAATAACCCTCAAAACACCCGATTTTAACGCACCGGTGCTTTTTAAAACTTCAATATTTTTTGTAGAACATAATAAATTGCCGAAAATGCGATGCTGTTTAGGACAATGCCAGAAACATTCCAATTACCGTCTCCTGTAAATGCAAAAGGTGCATAATTAAATTCATATTTTTTAATTACAGGCAATTGGAATAGAAAAAACAAAACCGCTAAAATAATGGGTATTTGTAGTGTATTATATAATTCTTCTAAATGAAATGAATTTGTGGAGGTGGGTTTATCTGTGTCATCGTCATCATCGTGGTCAATATATTGTTGTCTCATTGATGAAGTTGCGCGCCCTCCTGCTACTAATCCAGAACTGTCATTTAATAAAGTATTATCTGCATAATTAACCTGCACCTCTGGGTCTAATTGTGGAGGTGGATATTGTTCAGTTGGAATGTCTCGCGATGGCAATTGGGTTGCGCCTGATGCTATAGCGCCTTGCATACTCGATAAAAAATGGTCAATATTGGGCACTTTTTGTGATGGTTGTTGTTGTTGTTGATATTGTTGTTGCTGCGGCAGTTGCGGTTGTTGTTGATATTGTTGTTGCGGTTGTGGTTGATATTGCTGATATTGTGGCGACCCCCCCATTAAATTTGTAGTATCTGACATAATATAATACCTTAATTAAATATAACTAAAATATAAACGAATATATTTTTTATCAATTATTTATTGTTTCCTTTCTAATATTCAATAAAATATTACTTGTTATGATACATATAAAATAAAATTAGTTTATTGTGTAAATCTGTACCTAATACATAATATAATTTGTAAGGATATAAATCATTGAATTTATAATCCCAATTATTTCATTGGATTGTTTGTGACGATTGTTTCTCTCAAATAATATTTATTATTTGAGAGAAATATTATAAACTAATTTATAAATAAATATTATTTATTTTATATGGGGGGCGGAATAAAAGGGGGGCGACATTAATTGTTTAAAACCTTCCAGATTAACCCTCCATCCCTAATTATAGACTCACCGGTCTTAATATCGGTCAGTCATACAATATTTTAATAAGGATAAATGTTGCGAACTTTTTTATTTTATCGCAAGCGATAAAATAAAAATGAGCACTTCTATCTTCAAATCAAAATAAAATGAATAATTTGAGAGAAATAAATAATATTTAAATAAAGATTAATGTTTATGGGTTCATCGTTACAAAATCAAAATATAAATCTCAATTTGTTGGACGCCTTGCGGCTGGTTCCGTTTTGTTTTTTGCAAAAAAACAAAACGAGCACTTCTCTCTTTAAATCAAAATAAAATGAATAATTTGAGAGAAATAAATAATATTTTAATAAGGATTAATGTTTATGGTTTATCATTCCAAAAACAAATCAAAATATAAATCTCAATTTATTTCTCTCTTTAAATCAAAATAAAATGAATAATTTGAGAGAAATAAATAATATTTTAATAAGGATTAATGTTTATGGGTTCATCGTTACAAAATCAAAATATAAATCTCAATTTGTTTCTCTCTTTAAATCAAAATAAAATGAATAATTTGAGAGAAATAAATAATATTTAATAAGGATAAATGTTTGTGGTTTATCATTCCAAAAACAAAATATAAATCTCAATTTGTTTCTCTCTTCAAATCAAAATAAAATGAATAATTTGAGAGAAATAAATAATATTTAAATAAAGATTAATGTTTATGGGTTCATCGTTACAAAATCAAAATATAAATCTCAATTTATTTCTCTCTTTAAATCAAAATAATAATAATAAATTGAGAGAAATAAATAATATTTAATAAGGATAAATGTTTGTGGTTTATCATTCCAAAAACAAAATATAAATCTCAATTTATTTCTCTCTTTAAATCAAAATAATAATAATAAATTGAGAGAAATAAATAATATTTAATAAGGATAAATGTTTGTGGTTTATCATTCCAAAAACAAATCAAAATATAAATCTCAATTTATTTCTCTCTTTAAATCAAAATAATAATAATAATTTGAGAGAAATAAATAATATTTAATAAGGATAAATGTTTGTGGTTTATCATTCCAAAAACAAATCAAAATATAAATCTTAATTTGTTTCTCTCTTTAAATCAAAATAATAATAATAATTTGAGAGAAATAAATAATATTTAATAAGGATAAATGTTTGTGGTTTATCATTCCAAAAACAAATCAAAATATAAATCTTAATTTGTTTCTCTCTTTAAATCAAAATAAAATGAATAATTTGAGAGAAATAAATACATATCCATCGCAAACGAGCCCCACCCAAACCCCTGTCCCTATATTTGGGCCAATGGTCTTAAATAGGGTTCGCCAGCGAGCCCCGAAGGGGCGAGCGTGGGAGCAAGTGCCGTTTAGGCACGCAGCGACTCATATAATATTTGTTTATGAGTTATCCCCCAAAAACAAATCAAATTAATAATCCCAATAAAATAAAAATATTTTGAGAGAAATAAAATAAATAATCAGAGAAGTGTTCCAATAAGTTTTCTCTCACACACCCACATTAAATTAAAAACAATATAAAAATATAATGAAGGTTTAATGTTTGGATAAAGATAAATGTTGGAATCTAACGAGTCTTTTCTCTCACACCCTCTTAAAAACAAAATATAAATCTCAATTTATATTTTGAATAGGGTCGCAAAGTTTTAAACGGCTAAAGACCACTGGGCTTAATATTGAGACTTGAAATTGGAACGGGTTTATAACAAATATGCAGTCGGGGTAATGAACTCACTTTTTTATTGGTATTACACCTTTGGACATTTAAAACGCCGATTTTATTTTAAGTAGGTTTTTATTTTTCTGGTTTTATTCTTCACAATATATTTCTCTTGTCTATCATAAGAACCCTTAAATATATTTTCATATTTTTCTTTTGGTATATGGGTTATGACAGTTGATATATTTTGTTTTAATTCATTATATGTTAAACCTTTTATTTTTCTTAATCGAGATTTCATCATACTAAAATAATTTTCTATTGAATTTGTAAAATGTTGATAAGGGACAGCATATAATAAATAAGTAAAAAACCTAAAAGGAAAGGTGAATTAGAAATCTGTAATGGACTACTACGATGTCAATCGGTTAAGCATAATAGCGAAGTATTCCATAACAGAGATAAGAATGCCGTTCAAAATATGTTAAATATTGTAAAGTCAATAGTAAATACTGGAAAAAGACCAGAAATATTTTGTAGGACAGTAAATTCTTAAAACTTCATACCCATTTCACGATGAGTAATAACCAAATTTTTACATTTTTGGATTAATTTTTTTCGTCGTAAAATCGGCGTTTTAAATGTCCAAAGGTGTAAAATATTTATGTAAATGTTTGAGAGAACCCGCCATACAAACAATAAGAATAAACTTAACTAAAGTTAAGTATTTTTTTATCAGGCATACAAGAAACGGCTTCACCTTTTAATTTATAACATCTTCCATCCCACCTATATGTGTCTTCTAATTCGGCTTTTGATGGTCCAATCTGTATCATACAATTTCGTTCATTACATACATCGCGAAAAATAGAGGCTAATCCAATTCCTAATAAAGCAGATATCACAATTTTACCTGCGGGGGTTTGTATATATTTACTTAAATTTAAATTTAACATCGTATTTATTATATTATGTATTAAGAAAACAATAAATAATACCTTTTCTATAATCTCATTAATTTAGTATTTCATTTTTACACATCTAAAATACACACCGCGACAATACTCCCTTCTTTTTAAGCTCCATTATTTCTTTTTTGGATAAATAAGACCTAAACCCATCTACAATTTTATTCTTTAATTCATCATTAGAATTAATAATATTATATCCTACACATTTGGGATTACAATAATCTTTCTTGCATTCATTAAAACTGCTTTCTTTCTCTTTTTTTGTCGGGTTGTATGGAGTCAAATTTTTATTTTTTTTACGTATTTTATTAATGAATTTATCGTTATCCTCCAGCGTTTTTTTACAATAATTTTCACAGTTATTAAATGACTTCGTATCAGACGAATTTCTTATTTGTTTGTCTATTTTTTTATTATAATATGACATATCTTGTAAAAATCTTTTTCCTCGCTCTATATCTTTTTCATCAAATTTATAGGCTCGTTTGTTTTTAAGACTAACTCCCAATTTTGATGACTTCATCTTTTTACGCGACAACATATTTGATGTATGTTTTCGGGGTTTTGAACTTAAACGTAATGACCTCGCCCTCATAACTGTTAAATAAATAATGTATTTTATATACAATAAAATAGATTATTTTAATATACAACCAATGTTTTAAGTAAATTTGCGAAATAAAAGAAAAATGGAAAATAATTTATATTTTTTACACCATAAAGAACAGGTTTGCATATTTTGTTTTCGTATTAGTTCAATTTTATTGTCCATATATTTGTTTTTAAGAATATAAATTAATTGGTCTAATACATCCAATTGTTTTTGTCCTAAAATAATATTAATGTCATTTAATTTGTTTAAAAAATAAAGTGGAATAATATTTTTAATTGGACTAAAATGATGTTCTGTTTTTGATGTTGAGGTATTATCATTATGTGGATTGTCTGGGGGTGGTTCAACTGCGACAATGGCATTATTAGATGATATAAAATATGAATACCATTCATTTAAGTCGCTGTAATATTTTTCGGTATTTTTGCCTATGAATCCCTTACATACAATATATTTGTCAAATAAAATCGGATTGCTTGTAGAGGGTTTTACAATCATTACTTTTTCATAAAGTATTGTAAGCATATAAATAAAATCTATAATTGGTTTATAAAAAATATGAGTTATTTTAATAACACATATACCACCCGCCATCTGACATTTTAATATAAACATAATTGCCTTCACAAATTGAATAACATATTTTTTCATATCTTTTTCATTTATAGTAGTATTAGTAGTGGCGATGGTAGTAGTAGCGGCTGCGGTAGTGGTGATGTCATCAATTATGTCATAAAAAATATAATGAAATAAATAATTTAAATCGGCACCCGTATCTTCATAAAAATAAAAATATTTATCTAATGGATTATTTCTTATATGACTCAAATATTGATAATTCTCTATTAATTTTGGTCCAATATGTATTGCTTTAATAAACGGCAATTCCGCAAATATTAACAATAAATTATGTGATTGAATTATTTCAATCATATCATAAAATAATATATTATAATGTTGTTTTAAATGATAAGTTTGGGGTTTATTTATTAGCACATTTGGAGCGGTAGTTATGTTTAAATTTATTTTCGTAATTGTGTCTATTTGTTCAAATGGATGCATTATTTTTATGAGAAATTGGAATTTTTCGTCCATTGAATTATATTGATTTATGTCTTCTTGTTCGTGATTGTCGTGGTCAGTTTGGTCTTGTTTTTGGTGTTCATATCCTTTATAAGTTAAATGTAATAATTGACTTTTAATTATGTTATAATAATTATAAAGACTATGCGATATTATCGTTGAATCATATATTTCAGTTTCAGTTTGGTCTATATTATAATTTGTAAATGGTGCAAAAGTATTGATTTCAATATTATTTGTATTGTTTGGTAATATAAAATAAGACATAAAATAATATGTTTGATATAATTATATATGTAATTAGATTTATACTTTTACAGTATATACAAAATAATCTTTATTATTTATGACTTTTTATAGGGGATTTGTTTGAATTATTGGACAATATTATAAATAAAAATAAAAATAAAAATAAAAATATAAAGATAACAAAACAAATTACATATAATAAATGGATAACTATAATTATAGCATTTGTAATAATTGTGGTAAAATTGGACATTTATTTCAACAATGTAAATTGCCCATAAATAGTTATGGTATTATTGCTTTTTCATTATGTAATACCAATACCAATACCAATACCAATACCAATACCAATACCAATACCAATACCAATACCAATACCAATACCAATACCAATACCAATACCAATACCAAGT
>Ga0302186_10000175_pt1 | contig 58708 bp, 43 predicted proteins | sample II_Bog_E1_2_FD_198782 | JGI IMG/M metagenome (GOLD analysis project Ga0302186, IMG submission 198782) | Peat permafrost microbial communities from Stordalen Mire near Abisko, Sweden - II_Bog_E1_1 | ecosystem: Environmental > Terrestrial > Soil > Wetlands > Peat | place: Sweden: Abisko...
ATGAGCCCCATCGAGTTAGGGTAACTTTATAAAATATTAAGACGTATTTATTGTATCGATTTAGGGTAACTATTTGATTGAATAAGTCGTATAAAACGATTAAATTTAGAGTAATTTTGTAAAAGAATAAGGCGTATTCATAGATTTGATTAAGAGTAACTTTAAGAAAGAATCAGAAGTATTAAAGCATCAATTGAGGGTAAATTTGTAAAAAAATAAGGAGTATTAATATCATCGATTTAGAGTAATTTTCTAAACGAATAAGACGTACAAATAGCATTAATTTAGAGTATTTTTTTGAAAGAATAAGATGTATTAATATATTCAATTTAGGGTAATTTTGCAAAAGAATAAGGAGTATTAATAGTTTTTATTTAGAGTAACTTTATGAAATAGTAAGATGTACTAATACCATCAATTTAGAGTAAATTTTTGAAAGAATAAGTCGTATTAATAGTATTGATATAGGGTAAATCCCAAAAGAATAAGCCGTTACAATTGCATCAATTAGAGTATCTTTATTAAAAATAAGCCGTATTCATAGAGTCGATTTAGTGTAACTTCATTAAAGAATAAGGCGTATAAATATCATCAATTTAGTGTAAATTTATTAAAAATCAGCTGTATCAATAGCCTTGACTTAGAGTAACTCTTTAGGAAAATTAGAAGTATTAATTGCATCGATTCAGTGTAATTCTATGAAAGAATAAGTCGTAATAATGGTATTGATTTAGGGTAACTTTATAAAGAATCAGCTGTATTAATAGCATCCATTCAGTGTAACTTTATGAAAGAATCAGGCGTATCCATATTTCCAATATAGTGTAATTATTGAGAAAATAAGGCGTATCAACTATCTTTATTTAGAGTAACTATTGAGCCAATTAGAGGTATTTATAATATGGATTTAGAGTGATTATTCATGGATTCAGCCGTATTTCTAGTATACATTTAGAGTTCTTGTTCAAAAATTCAGATGTATCTTTAGTATATATTTAGGGTTATTATTGAGAAATTCAGGCGTATTTATAATATTTATTTAGGGTAATTATTCAAGGAATAAGGCGTATTCAAATATTGATGAAGAGTAATTATGAAGAAAATCAGCCGTATCCATCATAAATATTAAGAGTACCAATCAAAAAAATCAGCAGTATCAATTTATTTAATTTAGTGTCCTTGTTGAGTGAATCAGGCGTACCAAGATTATTATTAAGCGTAACTATTGAGAGAGTCAGACGTATCATGTCGTTCATTTAGAGTAAATATAAAGAGAATCAGGCGTATTAACTTTATTGATTCAGTGTAATGACTTTAAAGAATCAGACGTACTATTACGAGTAATAAAGTGTATCTCTTCAAAAATTGAGGCGTATCTATTATTGTTATTTAGTGTACTGAATAAGTCATTTAGGAGTAATGACCACGACATAAAGAGTCCTTCTTTGTTAATAAAGCCCATTGATTCTCAAACAATCCTAACTCAACTCATAATTTGATTGTGTATAGACCTATTCTTTAATTTTGTGAATTATTTAAACCATAAGATTATAAGCACCTTTTATAGAACAAGAAGTATAGAAAATGATCCAAAAATGAAATAGAAGGGTGAGAAAATTATCATTCTTGGATAACTTTAATAGATTTGACAGATGATCTAATTTTCTTCATTTTACTTTCTATATTTTGTTAATATTGACGATTACTTATTTTTCATAAAATCCTCAATATATTTTCATATTTCCTAAACTTTTTATTTAATATTTTCGTGTTAAGCTTTTACAATAATTAAAAAATAAATGTATAATCAGAATAAATAATAACAACTAGTTATTTTAAATTAAGTAGATTCTTAGCAAAAAAATAATGTTTCGATGAGACTTGACTATCATAATAAAAAGTATCTGAACTTTAGGATCAAAGGTCTAAACAATTAATTGCATTCATTGCATTTTATTTAATAATATGCAGGGTGGTGCTTCTAAAATAGAGTTTTATCGCAAAGATAGTTCTTAATTTAGAATTATCTTAAGTTAAGTCTTTTTGATAATATTTTATCAGAAATCTCAATAGACAAATCATAGCCATTAAAATAGTGCGTTGGAAAGGCAGCAATTACTTTCAATTAAATGATTTTTCACTAGAAAAGCACTGTCATTTTTATTTAAGTAGTAGCACTTAACATTTTTATAAGATATTAAAAATATTTAGCCAATTAAGACTCAAATTGCTCTATTACAATTTCAATATAGTGAGGTCTTCATGGATTTTAAATTACGAGAATCAAGACCATTACCAAGGACGTTCTCTGACTCAAAGCCTAATGCAGAAGGTATGAACAGCAACAGAAGAACCAATCGAATGTATTTTTTTCATTATTTCAGTTCGAATGATCTCAGCTAAAAATTTATCATCATTGACAAAAATAACCCTCCTTTATCTCATCCCTCCAATACTCGAGGATTAAACAAATTCATTAAGAAAGTAGAAAAAGGTGCAGCTCCAAAGAATCAATTTAAAAAATACATGCTGGAGGGAAACAATGTTTTTTATTAAAATCGCAGCCAAATCAAACAACTGGAAAATGTTAAGATCTATAAATGGACACTGATTCTTATTTGGATATTCCTCAGTACCTCTTACTTTATCATTGGCAGATTGGATACTTATAAAGGAATTTGCCCCAAAATGGCAACATGTGGAGTTTTTGTTAGATGTCCATAGTACTACGAACTGAGCAAAGACTATACTGAATGCATTCTCAGCAGCGATCTGATTGATGAGATTCAATAAATACTATAATCTCAGGTCTACTCCCTTCAAAGAGCCTATGGAACTAATGAATGCAGCAATGACTCTACTTTTCCCTCTTTAAACATCTAGACAATGTTTGATGAGGCCAAGGATATTCAAAAAGCATACTATTATAAAAAATAAGCCTTAACGTTTTTTAGAAACGTAGACAATCAACACAATATCGGATTTTAACTTTCGAAGGGCCATGTATTCCCAACTAAAAAGATATACTCGTTGATTTGTCGAATACAGATGAAACTGAGAGAGCCAGGAATGTTGATGAATCTTTTGTATATTGCCATAGGGATGCTGATTGTCGGAAGAATTGGAGTTTGGATTAAAAGAAAGCTGGCTATAAAGAATATGTTCACATTTTTGAAGTAAAAAGTGATGGCAGCCCCCAACAAATTACTGAACGTGACTCACGCCATGACTGAATTAGAAACTAACTTTGGGCCCATTAATTAGGAAATATGGGCAAAGATAAATGACCTTCGCGTTAAAGAAAGACAAATTGGATATTATTAAGACGATTTTCTTTACTGGAAGATGTCAGCATGATTCAAACAGCCATAGATAATTCTTCATTGTATGATCGTTATTGTTACGAAATCAGTCTTAATTAACATGAATACCAATCAATCATTTTATCATAGTGATTACTACAAATTTTAATTATATAATCCTTCAACATGCAAAATTAATAGGCTAAAAAACCAATGCTTGATCCTTATCGCACTGCGGGTAACTTCATCAGTGGTCGACTCTCGCTCTCTCAATCAGTACCATATGTCCTCACAGTTCCCACCAGCACCTCTTTCAAGGTATATTCAACAGCACTTAATATTAAGGTAGCTTCTCCTCCATTTCCTGCTCTCCTGACTGCCAGTGTTTCATACAATTAGTATACTTACATACGTACTGTCGATAAGGTCATAAAAATGAAGTACCACCATATCGTTGCCCAATGGAATGTAGAAGGTGGAAAAGGAAAATGCACATTATTGAAATTTGATAAGTTAATTGTGCTTGGAGAAAGTAACTTTTTAGCACTGATTGATGAGGAAACTAACGAGATTACAATTCGTAAGTATGGATTTCAGGTGATGGGAGTGGTTCATCCCGTTACTTATGTGAACAAACTAATCCTCTTTGGCAAAGATAAAATGATACTAGCAAATGCTATTTCTGACAAGATCTTATACGAATTTCCTAAATTAGAATAGTTTATGCAATAAAATCAAGTAAATATTGCTCACTGTGAGGCCACACCTTTGGTCGATATTCTCTGTGTGGGTTTCTAATAAGGCACAATAGCTTTTCTAAACCTCAAGAAAGACCAGATAATCTTCACTGTTAAACAAAAATCAACTCCTCGGGCCATCGCTTTTAGCTTAGATCACTCATGGATGGCCACAAGTGATGAGCTAGGAAACGTCATACTGTGGGACCTTGAAAATAAGCGCATTCTTTACAAATTTGAAAAGTGCATCGATGGAGTTATTGATTCATTAGTCTTTATTCCTGGTATACCAATTCTAACTTGCGGAAGTTCCACTGTGAACTGCCTGCGACAGCTTAGAGTGAATTTGGAGGATAGTAGAATACTGACTTTGTATCGCGAGAGAGTGGGAAACCAGTACCCTTTAGAGCATATTACTATTGGAGGAAATAACGAATTGGTCCTATCAACTGCAAATGAGTCAATGTTCATGTCATTTTATGCTCAATGTAATAACTATTTGCTCCCTCGTACTCTTGATTCAAGGCTACCTTATCACCTCATTAGTAAAAATTTCACTGTGCTACTCTACAAAGAACGCAGTCTATTTAAAACATTTAAATTGAACTAATTCCCTGTCATAGGTAAGATTTCACTCAGCAATAAGTATTATATTGTGGCCACCCAGCGTCGATTAATAAAGTTGGGAGCCTCCTACGAGACATAGTGGAAAATATCCAACGTACAAAACATCATTCTGTACAACGAACATTACATTTATGCTTTTACACCTGAAGAGATCGTTGTTTGCGATTTTAACACTGCTACTATCGTGGCTCGAATCGTTAAGTATTGCTCGATTCCGACCACAAATCTCTATAGTAGTATAATATTTGTTATACAGATTTACTGGCTTTTTGGAATACATAATAGGACAGCTTAGAGATATGGGATATGGCCAAGATTTCTGAGGGAAGAGTATTTCCATTGGAGGCACGAGGAGAAGTCTTATGTCTGTCATTTACTTCAGATAACAGATTTCTTTTATCTAGTCATAAAGGGGGAGTGATAGTAATTTGGAACATCGTAGACAATGAACTATACAAATAGCTATAGATGATCGATCATAGTGACACATTGTGGCACTGCTTCACCCCAGACAATCAGTTTATGATCAGTGTAACCCGAGGCAGGAAATAAGCCAACATTTGGAACAATTATATTGGCAAGGTCAGCAGTAGTAGAAGTAAAGAATTGATTTCTTTTACACCGCATATTAGAATCTTTCAAGAAGACTATCGTAAGGAGTTACAGGTTGAAAGCAAAAAAGAGGAGATAACATTCTAATCAACTGAGGATGACGTTATCGATAGTATTCCAGATGCTGAAGATGGAATTCCAGAATATAATTTTAAAGACATCGCCAAATGGATGCCATTGGCATTTTACGATTAAATTAAAGCTAAAAATACTCCAAATTTGAAGGGGTAGATGCCATCCATGCCTTTTTTCCTCGATTTCCGCAACTTAACAGAAGAGAAAAAAAAAATTGAAGAAGAGATGAGGCTGTAAGCACAAAAAAAGAAGAAAGACTACGATGAGAAAAAGGACAAATATCTGTCTAATTAATCAAACGAAATCGCTCTAAATGATGAGTAAAATGAGGATGAATACCTCGCAACTTTTAAAAATTTGACAATGCTCTCGGTTGCCGAAGTTGACTATCAGCTGCGTAAATTTTTGCTTGACCCCTCTAACAAAGGCTACCTGTTACATATGATGATAGTAGTATTGGGCTCAAGCAATCATTAGATAAGGCAGTAATTGAAAGATATTGTCCTGCACAGAATTATCACTATAATTGGCACTGATATCGTTGCTTATGAGCTGAAAGATAGTTGCCAAGAGCTGTTAAGCCTTCTTTCCCCTCTATTAAATGGACTGAAGTAGAAGGTCGATCGCTGCATTGTGATAGCTGACAAAAACTTAAAGTGATGACTCTTGTTTGTGTATAACTTTGTTTCAGAATATTGTAACGATTATATCAATACAACAATGATTATATCAATATAATATAAAAGGAACTCTCATAAAGGTATGCTTCATCCTCTTAAATACTTGTTGCAGCAAATAATCTGGTGACTCTGGTTTTTGTTCGTAATTTTGATTATCATCAATAATAATTTATCCTGACAAGAAATGAAATGTTGAATATTATTAAATATAACCATGCTTAATCGGGTGACGACACGCTTTCTGTTTTCCAAGGAAGCAAAATACATTGGTGAAAGAGGAGAAATTGATAGTAACTTAACTGATGTTCTCCTCGATCGGAAACGCATTCGGCGAGAACTTTATCGTAAGGAGATGTCGAATTTGCCCATGTAGCAGTCTATGCCTAATTTTTATGATAGCCTCGTAAAGATTACTCTCTTTATGCGGCAAGACTGCTGGAAATCGCAATATCTATACTTGATGCTGAATTACAATCAATTGGGCTTTCGAAGAATCAGCGATCTTGTATTCCTTGATAGAGCCTCTTATCTTTTGAATCTACGGTAGATCAAAGATTAAGAGAGATGGCCATCAATACGAGTGGTGATCGCATTGCAACCAAAAATTATCTTGAGCGGAGTTAGCCCTATATGCGAGTTCTTTAGAGAAAATGCATATTTCCTGAAGGAGGTCGATCGGCATAGCTCATAAATACAAAGTCTATAGCAGCACATTGACTCATCAGTGCTACCGTATCTATAAAGTATATTTTGGCATCCCAAACTTACCTTTCAATACTCGTTTCATACGAATATCAGTTCATATCAAGACACCACACGCAATTACAGCATGCTTGGCATACTTGCAAGAAATTTTGCGCTCATCAGCAGCAGAGTAGCTAGAAATTTGGTTAATATTGCTCGGGAAGGAGAAAGATACCGCACCAGCAAAGATAAATTAACTGCAGCAATAAAATAGTTGTAGTCGATGTACTTGTCCAAATCATCTTTTTTCGGTGGAGACACGCCTAATCACGTGGACTTCTATCTGATGGCTCAATTCAAAACGCGTTAGAGTAGTTCACTCTTTATAAAATATCTACATGAGGGCATTGGAGGCTAATTTTGGAGATGGTGGGTGCGGATGAGCGCGCTCTGCCATTACGATCCCGAACGAATCACTACTCTTTGATGCAGTAATTCACTAGCATGATATTGCATTCTTTAAGGATAAATTATCATCACTTCTTCAGCACTGCCAAATAGGAACGCTAAAAAGTACGTTGTCTCTCGATTTTTCTGACTCCACGCGACAGCTGCTTCAGAAAAGACTATAGTTTGCCGCGAATATGGTCTCGCATCAATTTAATATTTTTTTCATTATCAGCCAAACCTAGCTTACGTAGAGCATTTGCGGTTAATTCATCATAACTACTGTTTTCGTATACCTCCAATTCGACCATCTTGCTGTCAACAACTTTATCACACTGCTCATTATCGAGCACAATGACAATTTTGATAAGTCCAGAATCCAGTCTTTTAAATTGCTGTTGTAGGGTGCTGTTGAATTTACTATTGAAGATATTCTCGTTGACATCACCTGTCCGAGCATTGGAATTCTTCTTTGATTTGGCAAAAAGGGGCTCATCAATGAATTATTGTGTCAATTTGACTGAATAAGAAAAACCATACTCTTGTTATAAGTGCGAGATTGTTTCTAAATTGGCTTGTATAGACTGTTTTTTAGACTGGTGAACCAGTCAGAGTCCAGTTTTTGTTTTATGTGCTTATTTATATTGTTTAGCACCTTCTCCACGCTTTCAATCGATTCATCAAGGGCCGATTGCTCAGCAATCATCTACTTCTCACGACTACTTCGAAGCAACGCAGCTTTTTCTATGAGTCCCATCACCTCTCTTTTCTCCTCGCTTGTTGCAACAATTTTATTCTCGCTGTCACAGTACTAGAGTTAAAAATCATCAGAATGGGTTTGGCATTAAAAGGTAGCACGATTGCGTTCTTCTTCATTAGGGTAGTAATAATTCTCAATCATGAGATATACACTGCGATTAAGAGTCGCCACTAACTCTTCACTGTTGGTGAGAGTCAATCGAATGAATGATAAACCAAGCTACTGACTCATAGACTCGCCCTGAGTGCCTATTTAATTCATTTTTTTTTATGTATTGTCCATCTCAACCAACAGCAGGAAGATATCACTTCCCAGTAGCTCGGTTGGAGGAATGCAACGACGTGCATAATCGAAGGTGTCCATTGAGGTTGAGCTGTACAAGACAATGAGCCCGATGTACTCGTTAAAATCAATGGGTTCAGACTGGTTGACTTAATCAAAAGATGAATAAAATGCTTCCCTGACCATAAGGTTCTGAGGGAGCTCGCTATTGAGGAAATCGTTTGATTAATTCTTTAGAAATTCGATTAGCTGGTTAGTCTTAAGTGAGGGGTGGTGATAGACGCCAATTTTGAGTTCGTATTCTTGGCTGTTTATCATTTATTATAAGTTTATTTATTGGATCTTATCATATGGATTGAATATATATTGAATTCATTTATACGGTCACGCACATCAAAAGTCAATTATGATCCTTTCAATCACATCCAACTCACCCTCATCGAACTTTTTCTCAGGGAAATAGCTGCAAGTAACTGATCGATTGGAGAACATGGTTTTTACGAATTCTTTGCGAGCGTAACGAGCTTGCTCGACGTTCTTGTACTTCAAGAAGATATAGCAAAGTCCTTTCACTCTTTGATGCACCTCTTACAAATCAATTGATTCTGGCTTCGGGATGACAACTTGAAGTAAATCACCATGCCTCTTTGCCATGTCTGTCACATCCTCTACAATTTAGTTGTATTCCTAGTCAATACCGAGCTCCTAGACTGTGACAATATTTTTAAGGACCAAGACTCGACTGGGAGGACTGACTAAGCGTTCTTCTATCTTGAGTAGTTGCTAAAATCCACCCATGGCCTTCACTTTTTTGAGAATGGTATCTATATTGCCATCGCTACCAAATTATGAAAGCAGTTGTTTATGATACTCTATGTATTGCTTAGGCCGACCGAGTTTAAGTTGCTGAATTTCGCAAAATTTACATAACCATAAAGTGAAGCGCCATTGAGTGCGAGTCCTGCAGTTGCCTCTTGGGCAGTTCTAAACTAGACAAAAGCATAATGTCCAACACCATCGGGACTAATCCAAGCACTGACTATTGAATCACCCTAAAGTTCGCAATTGATCTCCATTTTCTTGAGTGCAGTATTAAGCATCTGCATCATCTGATTGGCAGTGATGTTAGGAGGCAAGTTGCCTGTATAAGTATATATTTACCCAAATAAAGCTTCTTATCTGCCTTGGAAGTAACCAGCTACTTCTCCGCCTTCATTTTGTTTAACTTGTCCATCTTTTATGGATCATCTGACATGTCACTCTCATCACTTTTGGGAGGACTATCAAAGCGAAATCGACTGCATAAAATAAATTTTACCCATTATCTCTCTCCCTTCTCCAACGTTCATATTTACTTTCTTTGTCACGTTCGCGATTATGCTCGAGAACACGCTATTTATTTCTCAGGTCACGATCACGGTCTTCCTCATACCTGTCTCTAACTAAACCTTTTTTTACTTTTTTGAATGGGAGAATTCTCGTTCGCGACTTTTATGGTTTTTTTCTGCCTATCTTCTTTTGTCTCTGTCATAGTCTTTGCGATCATCACGTTCTCTGCTTCGATCTTTATGATGTTTTTTTTCCTTTCCATTATCTTTGTCTTTCTTTTTATGTGAGCGTGATCTCTCCCGATCGTGGGAACTCTTCTTTTTTTTCTTGCTTTCTGAGTGATCATGGTGGTGATGCTTTTTCTTCTCTTTCTTCTTCTCGAGTGGCTCTTATGGCATTTGCTCGTTCATTCGCTTATAAAATATAATTGAGTGTTAATAATTGAAATTATATTCGTCAATATTTTCCATCAAATAGGATATAATCGAAAAAGTGCTAATAGAATGGTATAAACTTCAGTTTGAAAGCCCCTTTAAAAAATGTGGAAAACTGATAAAATATTTCTGCGCAATCAAAATAAACTTTTGTAGGCTGTCGCTGCGATAAAGTAAATTTATCAATAATAGAATTTAAAAGCAATGATATTTGCTTCATAGCATTTGATAATATTCCATCAATATTCATGGTTAATATAACAGATTGAAGTTATAAACCTGAGAATATTATCAAAATCAATAACTGCCGCAACTTCTTCAGTCATTTGCAACCACAATTTCTTTCATTTTAATCATATTATTTATTTCTCTTATCATGAAACAACCACTGAATTTCAAACAGGCACAGACCACGCTCTAGTTCCTGCTTGGTCCTGTTAAAATTAAAGACGGACTGTTTATGGGCGATCAATTGGCTGCCAAAGTATCTTTCTCTCCACTCAGGACATTGAGTTTATCATCAGTAACAAAGTAACCCATATCATCAACACTGTCTCTAAAGCAGTCCCTAATCTTTATGAACGATTTGGCATCCAGTATCTGTCTGTTCACTGGACTGAAAAGGAGGAAAACGTATTTCTGTTTAGATATAGATTTTCGATAAAAAAAATAACGCACTAAATGCAATCTTTTCATTTGTTGAGGAGGCAATGGAAACAGGCGAAAGCTGCCTGATTCATTCACTTCATGGTAAATCGCGGTCCTGCGCAGTGTTAACTGCATATCTCATGAAAAAATATGACTGGTCGCTAAACAAGTGTCTCGAATTTATAAACTCTAAGAAGTAAGGATTGGATATAAGAAATAACTATCTAATTCAGATGCAGGAATTAGAGCGCAGACTTCAGGCAGAAGCCAAGTTATCTAACACTTGGAACTAGGTAAAGAATTAAGAAGATTTGATATTAGCAAATACCTTTTACAACTCAAAGAAGGTTGAGTGCCAGACAGAATCACCCCTGAAGAAAACTGCTAAGAAAAAAGTGAGTTGGAATTAAAAAATAGTAATTAAGGCAGCAGTCACTACAACTAATAATTTAGCTACCACACTCAACAAACTCAAAGAGGAACAGTCGCCTAAAATTAAACTGCGGTCAATTCTGAAGGGAGATCAAGGACAGGATGAAAAAGAAGATGAATAAAAAGTAGAAGAGGTTCAGCAGATGCAGTTACCAGAGGATCGCTTCATCAGTGCTATTAACGGCAATATTGTCCATGTGACTGTCAACAACTTCATCAACACTGAAAAAAAAGCGAGTGAAACCACCACTTCTAAAATATATAATGCACGTCCCTTTTCATCAGATGCAAAAGATCGTGAAAAAAAGATAAATCCTGTGACTAATGCAAGGCTATTCGGGACCGATGCATTTTCTACAACCTATAAAAATCCTTATGAGACAAAGATGACTGGCAAGATTGGAACGAATTTGAGGGGCTACAAAAAAAGGGAGGAGATAAAAAATCCTATGATGGCCTATGATCGTCCCAATTCCGCTAAGGATAAAGAAGCGGAGAAGAAGAAGATAGGAAGACTTGGAGTACCCAACATCGTTCCGCTTACAGACAAGCTAGGAGAAATGATGGTGACTAATTCGACAGCAAAAAAGCGTTACCCCTCCTCAAATCCGAAAGATGACACCTTCAAATTGAAGTGATATTTTTTTGAAGGTTTTTGCTAATCTATAAAAATTATATTTTTTTTTTAATAACAATATCTATTTATGCCAATACTGTCAAACATGTCAAAAATTAAATTTATTGTCCATTATTTTTCGAAGATATATAACTTGGAAGTATTCACTAATTTTTGATATTAATAATAATTAACAACTATAATATATAAATGATTTTGGGAAATAAGAATAAATCTATTGGCTTTCAATTTAGTTAGAATCGAATGTTGTTGACATCAATGACCATTTATTATAGTAATTTAATAATTATAGTTATGCTCAAATTTTTAGCTGTCTACCAAAAATTGTTTTTTCATTTCACCAAGAGCTTGCCAACAACTCCACTTCTCACAGTTAACAAAACACTTCAGACGTTTATCGGAGAACGTGTTCCTATCTAAAAATACGAGCAATCTTTCTCATCATATCAATCATTCATTGAGCAATCTCTCCAAGATAATCCCGAAGTAAGTTACTAAAAAGTCATTTTTCTGGATCAAATAACTCGCATCTATGAAATGTACAAGTTGCCAAGCAAAAAGCTACTAAAACTGCACAATATATTAGCGGGACAATGCTTTGAATGGGCTAAAACTAAATAAATATCAGAGCTCATTAAGGTCCTAATAATGATGCAGCGCTACAACAAAAAGAAAGCGCTTGCTCTTTTCAAACAGCAGAAATAGATCATTTTTAAAAATTTAAGATCCCTCAACAGTCCAACCATGTTACTTCTCCTTAAATTTTTAAAGGAAGAGAGGATAGATGACCCTCTTATCCGCTAAACGGCTCTGGAAACACTTTATAAGGATATTTAAAATTTAAATCAGGTACAGATTCACACATTACTTGATTGTCTTGCTTGGAGCAAGAAATATATCAACAAAGATTTTCTTATTAAACTGGCAAAAAGGATTTACACCCTTTATAAAACAAACAATTTGTAAGATAGGCATATTTTCAATATTATGTCATATGTTTCAGAAATAGAAGTAAATCTGCGCAGTCGATCTGTCTATGTCGAAGAGCTAGACCAAATCTATTAGTTGATTTTACCCAATTTGCTTGTTGATGCGGGATCTTTAAATGATGTTCAAATTAACCGCTTTGCCTCAGCACTGAGAAGATCGAAATACTACGATGAAACATTAATCCAAAGGTTAATTAATATTTGTATTAAACGATAGATCAAAGAATTTGCAAGTGAAAGATAAATAAAAAATGGAATAACCCTGAGAACATTTGTGAATATTGTCAAGACTATAGCAGTGTTCAACTATCAATCTCCTGAATTTAAGAAATATGTTCTCTCCATTCTAAAACTCATTCAAAATAGTAAAGAAATAATAATACCTCCTTTCATATTTTCAAAATTGCTTTGGTCAATCTGTGTGCTCTTTGAAAGGTCAGAGGTATCTGAGTTATACCCTTTGATTTAAAATTACATTATTCGTGCTTAGGAAATTCCTATTTACTAAGCTATGAATTTTTACTATTGCTATCTATACTTGAGAACTTTTTTTCCTAAAATCGGCGAACAAAAAGAAAAGATATATAAAATGCTATAAGGGCATCAACTATAAACAAGATCATCCAACATTCAAATGGAGGTGCATAATACTCTTTTGGAAGTGGGAGTACCCTGCATTTCCGAATTCAATTTGAATAATATTATCTGCGATATTATGATTCCTGAATGGAAAAATTTGCATAACGTTATCATTTAAATTCATGGATTTAGGCACTTTTTTAGAAATGTCAAAAAATTAACGGGCTCCAATTATTTGAAGACTAAAATCATCAAGAGTGAAATGTACAAGTATTATTTCATCAGTGCTGATGAGTGGTTGATCACTGAGGATAAAAAATCATTTATGAATGACTTCATGGAGCATATTAATCAGCTGGAAGGTCAAAAAAAGGAGGAAAAAGCTTAGTTAGTTACTAAGACTGCTAATAGAATTAGAGGACGACCGAGAGTTTTTAGAATTACTTAATAGTGATATTAATCAGAGCATAGCATAATTATTAATTATGAATAAAATATTAATTATTTTTAAAAAATTGAAAACGTGGTATTAATTATACAGGCATATTTTCCATTTTTATGGTGGCTTTTATGTCCTTCAGTCCGAGTATTCATTGCAAAATGAAAAAACCACTCAATTAATTTCGTCATGGAATAGTAAGAAAAATGAAACTTTATCATTATATCTAAACTGTTTATGTTAAATCAATATTTGAAAATTATGAGCCAATTAATTAATTTAAAAGGTTTGATCCAATAAATTAAACTTTCTTCAAATACTCAATTGTTCAGAGATTTTATTGAGCAAAATTAATAAGAAAAAATAGTATTTTAGTTGTTTTCAGTTAAAGATATAGAGTTTCTGGATGGCTTTCTGGTTTATTTTTTAAAAATACCTCCATTTTAATGAAATTAATTCTGTCGAGTTAATATTTTGAATCAAATCAGCGGCAAGGCTGTTGCTTACTATCTTGCTATCTTTAATTTAATGTTTCAGAGAAATTGATTAAATTTGATTTAAATTGTATTTGTTGATAATAATATAAAATACAAATGGAATTTATGGAAAATACAAGTTAGCATAATACAAAATATGCCAAAATCTCTCTTGAAGTATATTTTTAGTTAACTTAGTTGAGAAAAGAGTTGATATCATTAGTGTTTAATGAAAAGATGTCCATCTCGCGAGCTTCAAAGAAATTAGGTATTAACCTCTCAACTGCCAAGCTTATCATCAAAAAGTATAAAATTAATGGAACCTTCTTTGTGAGCAAGAAATAGGCTCGATAAATAATGGAAAATTAGCAAAATTGGCAAAATGTTCAAACAGAGATTTATAATAGCCATATTTTGACTTAATTTCAACAAGGTTAAACAATGCCAGCAGTAATTCCTTATGAGATTTAAGGTTTCAAATGGAATAGTTTACTTCAGCCAATCTATTTTTGGTTCAATGTCAATCCTACAGAATGACAGCACATTATCAAATGATGGATAACCCTTATAATTTAAAAACCTTCTCTAAAACTTTATAAAACTCTTGAAAATACTCTTTTGTGAAGATCGTAATACCGACTGAGATATCACGGAGTTATTGTTTGTGAAACTTGTATATTTTTTAATTTAACCAAAAATCATTCATTTTTTTATTATTATAATTCAATTATAATGTGAAATGGCTAAAGTGTGAGCGTAAGATATTCTTTGGTAGTAATTGAAAATGTTAGTCATCATCATAAAATAACATTAAAAAACAAGAAATGCTTTCAATATCGTAATTGAGGGTACGTCTTTAAAATTTATGTGCATAAGCGATAATAATTTAGGATATGGAATTTTAAAAAAACTCCTCAGAAATATTTAGATGAATTAAAAATATCATGAAGATTTTATTATTTATTGAGTGGCCTTGAGGGCATTGATCCTTTTCGATTAAAATAAACAAAATGCCTATATAAGTTAAAACTATTACTTCAATCAGACGCAATAATATTTACAGCTGAGGAATAAAAACAAGTAGTTTATATTTATTTGATAAATATATGCTTAAACTATATCATTTAATTTATGAAGACTCTCCAACCTTTTATTGATTCAGATTAATATCGCTCGATTGACTCAGCATTCTTATCCTCGATGAAGCTGATTTTTCAATGATGTTTCCGCACCCATTTTTGATTATTTTATCTAATTTGGAGATTTCTTCGTTTATCTTTATTAATTTTTGGTCATATTTTTGGACTATTTATTTTGTATTAATGGATGAAATTGAATTCTTATACTCGCTCTCCTTAAAGAAATGCATGTTTTTTGTAATTCGATCAACAGTAGTATCGAAAGGATGAATCTGTTTCTCTTGAAGTTATTTATAAATAGTCTTGATCTCTTTAATATCCTCACTTCTCTCTGTTTTCAATGTCTTGAGAACTGTGGATATTTCGTCAGTGAGAAGTTTGAACGACTGCATTTGATGGTTGTAATTGAATACAAAATATTATTTGAAATTTAAAAGATAAGCATATATACAACTATAATGACTGTTGAATTACATTGTACACAAAAATTACATAATTAAGTTGAGATAGTTATATATTTATAATGCAGTAGTTTTTGGGATTATCCATCAACTCTATCGAAAATGTTTTCATGAGTCTTGCGGCTTTCTTTCTTTCCCTGTATTTTCTCACACTCCTAATTGAGAAAAAACCAAATTGGTTCGTCAGCAAAAAAGTTCTAGAATGCAACAAACTATAATAAAAGTTTAACAAACTGATTGAAAGTAGAAGAGACACCTTACACCATTACTACTGGGCTCGAAGCAACGAGGAAAAACAGAAAATGAAAAATATGGATAAGGAACTGACTCGAATTACTTCATAGATTGAAGATGTCCGAGAAAACTATAAGAAGATAAGAGACAGTTTGTCAAGGATAATTCAAAAACTAATTTGATTGAAGAATGATTAATCTCAATGAAATATGGCATTATTAAAGCTAGCATAATTATAAAAATAAAGAGTTGTGCCAAATGAATTTGAATTTTTAAAAACCATATTTGAAACAGATTAATTTTGTGATCATTACACGATAAATAATTATTCAACTAAGCTGAATTTAGCTCGTAAATTAATGGTACTCTAAAAGAAGAGAGAAATATTTAAAATAATATCAAACCAAAGTTGACTTTTATATAAAAAAAAGTCTGTTCAAATAAGGTATCCTAAAAATGTTTGTGGGAAAGGCGGAAATATTTGTATTTATTTATTCTTTAAATTCATTATTCGGATATAATTCCGTCATAGTCATATTGATGTCAAATCATCAAATTCCTACTCATATGCTTCAGCATCTTTAATATCTCAGAAATCTCCATCTTTAAGGTCCTAGAATAGGCAACATCTACCTTGAAGATACAGCCTTGCTTAGTTATCTTTAAGATCATCCTATCTCCAAAAATAAATCTTTTCAAAAATAACTCTAAAGACTTGGCGACCGATTTTCCAGTATTTATCTATAAGCTGCAAGGCATGCCCAAAATAATTGGCCCAGGCTTGAACAATTTGATTCATATGGAAAAAGAATTGATAAATTACATCTTTCGGAGGGATGGAAACAACTGGGAAAATATTCAGCAGAAGATGGTATTGTTGCTTTGGCTTACGAAGAAGATCAATTTAATTTAAAGGAGCATCAGCGATTTGGACAACTTATCACCTTGTATATGTATCAGGCTTCCTCTGGACTTTATGGCTGCCCACTCGCCATGACTGATGGAGCTGCTTATATATTAAGGAATATGGATAAGTCCAACAAACCTTTACTTACCGAAGCATACAAAAATCTAACAGCAAGAGTTAACAATTGGACTTCAGGTCAATGGATGACTGAAAAAAAAGGAGGATCTGATGTATCAAATACAGAGACCTTGGCAATTAAAACTCCTATGACTGGAGTATATAATCTTTATGGATACAAATGGTTCACAAGTGCTACTGAAAGTCAAATGAGTCTGGGATTGGCTAAAATAGTGAAAGATGACGGTTTACCTACGCAATAAACTTTAGATAAAACGAAAGTGTCGCTGTTTTTCATAAAAGTGCATGATGGATAAGGAGCTCTTAATCGAATGTAGATCATAAGATTAAAAGATAAATTTGGGACCCAGCAATTGCCAACTGCCTAACTGCTTCTCAAAGGAACAGAGGCTCATTTAATCAGCGAAGAAGGTAATGGAGTAAAATTAATATCCAAAATGCTAACAGTTACAAGAATATGGAATGCATCAACAGCTGTGGGTGTGATGAGAAGAGTTTTAGCACTTGCTCGAGACTATTCAAGTCGAAGAATCATTGGCAAGTCAACTTTGAATCAAATGCCTTTGCAAATTAGAGTTCTTTCTCATCTTGAAGTTACTCATCGAGCCAACTTACTTTTCTATTTAGGAGTTTGCCAACTTTTCAGCAAATAGCACGCTGGTACAATCAATGAAGATGAATCAAATTTACTGAGAGTGTTCACTCCCATTTTAAAATTATTTACAGGCAAACAAGTTTTATAAGTTGTTTCCGAAGGTATGGAGAGTTTTGGAGGCATGGGTTACATTGAAGGAACTATGCTACCAAATTTCTTAAAAGATTCTCAAGTACTCAGTATTTGGGAGGGCACAACAAATGTTTTATGCTACGATTTTGTCAGGGCACTGCTAAAACAATAAAATAGTATTGCCCCCTTGCTATCCATAATTAAATTTTTCACAGGTTCATTTGAAAGAATTGGAGCTGGGGATATAAAAGATAAAACCTTTATCTAAAGCAACAAATAACTGATTAAAAGTTATCTCTAAATAATTTCATAACTCTAAGAGGCAAGTAAAACTTCATTTAAGCATAAGCTTGCTTAATTGAGAACATATTGCTTTGGACTTGCTAGGATTTATATTTCAACGCTTTTACAATTGAGAGCTTTGGCATCGATGAGGCAAGTTGATATTGAAATAAGTAATCGGTGGGCAAAAAGAGGGTTATATATTGCCGAAAGATACAAACTTAAAGATGACAAAAAGATTGGACTTGATCTGAATGACATTAATTAACCCCAAGGAGTTGGCGAGAAGGATCGAAGAGGTCACCGACGTCCTCGCTTTTGATCACATTCAAATAAAATAATGTATAAATACAGATTTGGAGAAACATCAAAAATATTCAATATTACTTCAGTTAATTTTCAAATAATTAATTAATTAATTAATTGCAACTTTATCGTTTGATTATGATTGCTATGAAATTTAAAGTAGCTCAGAATCAGTTTAGGTACTAATGTTTATATGCTTCTAGGGGACTAAGCCTATCTTCAGGGTTATATTTTAGACATTGGGTGATAAATTGTTTGGCCTTCTCACTGATTGGATAGTTCTTTGGGCTTTCGGAAGGAAATTAAATGTTTTTTGCTCTGAGAATAACACGATCATATAATATTTTAGATTGACTTAATCCATGGCCAAAAGGTTTAATATTATATAACATCTGAAAGAAGATAACTCCAATGGACCAAATGTCAACTTTGCTTGAAATTTTAGGGGCTTGCTCATCAAACACTTATGGGGGTAGGTACCAAAAAGTACCAACTTCACGAGAGGTAAGCGCCATATTAGTTTATTCTGTCTCAATGATTTTACTAATTCCAAAGTCCACAATTTTGATAATGCCTTCGTGAAACATAATGTTGGCTGGTTTTAAATCATAATGAATTATTTTATATTCTTGATCATGAAGATACTTAATAGCATAAATGAGTTGCTTTATGATAATTTTGGCTTCACGTTCATCCAGACAATATTATTTATTGAGATAAGATTTCAAATCAGGCCCTGAACAGTATTAGAGGATAAAGCCTATGTTATTGCTTTATAATTCTAACTGATCAATCATCCGAACTATGTTTGGGTGTTTGAGTTGGTTGTGAATTGTTATTTCTCTTTTAAGATGTTTCATGAGATTTTGCATACCCTCATATGACATTTTGCTTCCAATAATGTTAATTTTTATCGCAATTCTTTGATCTTTTTAAATATCGTAACCTCCATAAACCTCACCAAATCCTCCACTGCCAATGAGTTATAGAGGCTGATACCTATTTTTTAAAAGAGGCCATTTTTCCAAAGCAAATACTGATTTTTTTTCGTTATAAGCAAGTCTTAATCTTTCCTTATATGCATTGATTTATTTTTTACGAACTTATAATTATGAATTTAACTCCTTGAGTGATTTTTGATAGAATTATATTTTTGATAGCAGATTAGTACCTTCTTAAGAACTTTCGTTTAGTTTTCGACTTTATAATTATTTGAGGATTGAACATATCTTTTATTTTTGTGCTTATATCTCATTAAGGTACACGCCTTCAACAAAGTCCTTACGACATTCCTCATCCTTAAAATAGCCATATTTGATATTTATGCAGCCTTTTTATTTAATATTGATTGCAGCGAATTATTTCTTTAATTCAAGTATTTTCATTTTATTCGCCAGCTTTAAGTTGAGAAAATCATTGTAAATCCTGCTAGAGGCGACCTGCTTTTGAATGTTTTCCGATTTAAGAGTTTCAATAACTTTGTCTTTCTTTTTAAGTTCTTATTCCAGTTCATTTAGTCTTTGAGAGGCAGGATTAGTCAAATATAGCTACAAGGAATTACTGTTGGTTGATTCATTTCCACTCGGAGGGTTTACCTTTTTAAAGTACTTGTCAATTCTTATCTGAAGTTTAGGCGGTTTAGTATGATTGATCTTATTAGATAGAAACAATACCTCATCATAATCTGTCTGGGAGGTCTTTTTCTTACGATTGGTAAGTCCGCGCTTTTGCTTTTTTTCATTTAAAGCAGATTAAATCGGTTCAAGTGGTGGTGTTTCGCCTGTTGCGAAATTTGACATGTCAATATTAATTAATTAGCCAAATAAATTAAAAAAATAACTACTTTCAACTGTGTATATGTTTATATCTACAAAAAAATGAACAAAACAAAATGCCCAAATTATTTGTTATGACTGGTTGCAATTTTGATCTTTCCTTATTGAGAAGATTTCACTTTCCTGCTCCATCAATAAAGAATTATTATTCTTTGTGAATTTCTATAATAAAATTCATATTTATGATTTTATTTTTATATCATCGAACATGATGAATGATGAAGGTAAACTTATAGTAATTCACGAATTTCCCAGACCGAACATGCAGCCATTTTTAAATCCTATTTGCAAGGATACATACGATTCTCTACCCAAGATATATGGTCGAAAAGGAAAAAAGAGATATTTGCTTAATATTCAAGAATATATTAAAAGTCAGAATCATCCTAACTGTGTGAGAGAATGTTGTAAGCATTAATACGAAGAATAGTTTCGTCCACAGACGGATGTAAAAATGCCCAAAAAAATAAAATTAGACCCCATGATGACACAGTCGAAATCAGATAATTGTCAAAAGAAAAACTGTATTTGCCTTTCAAATAGTAAGATTACTTCTAAGCAAACAGTTTCTCCGATAAAACTAGTGTCACCAAAAAATAAGCTGAAAAAAATAATTCTACCTAACTTGAAAGAGTTCGATTCTTTAGAAATATGTTAGGCATAATCACGGCATAAAGTTATGAGGGCTACAGGAGCCATAAGTCTTTCGGAACCAAAAATGATTGATTCGAGTAAACTTTAGTCCAAAATAGCTCATAATAATAAATTTGACATACATAGTAGTCGGATTTCTTCAAAAAGCTCTTATACTCAAACTATCGAGAAAATTCCTGAAATTGACAGCATAATCCAAAAAGAAAAGGCAAAAGCACATCATGTTGACCAATAAAACTCTCGTGATTCTAAACGATATTATGAGTATCTCTAAAATGATCCTCGTTTTAAGGAGGAAACAGCAAATAATCATAATTTAAAATCAAACTAAACTTCAGATGAGTCTTACTCCATTTCTTCTTTCACAATGCAAGATAAAAAGTAATTAAGCACTATTTTCCATCAATATAAAAAGAAGCAATCAATCAGCAATTCAAATCCAAGTAATCATGCCAATAAAAAAAATAGTAAGGCTTATTCGGTACTATCTAATGGGCTTTTTAAAATCCCAGAAGAGGAAGAGTTGGAGGATTTTCTCTTAAACTATAAGCCTTTAAATCCTGAGTTTAACGTGAAAGAACTTGCTAAGCAAAATAATTTTTATGTTGTTCCAAGCAAAGGAAAGGTTTATTTTGGGCAGGTTTAAAATGATAAAAAGCATGGAAATGGTATTACTGTATCGGAAAAGGATATTTATGAAGGTAAATATTAAAATAATTTACGAGTATATGGAAGTGAAAAAAATAGAGATGGAATTTATACTGGCTAATTTTTGAAGGGAAAGAGACACGGAATGGGTAAATTTGTGTGGGTGAATGGCTAATAATTTGAGGGTGATTGGAAAGATGGTAAAAAGAATGGCCATGGCATCTGGAAATCTCCAAAGGGAGATTATTACGAAGGCTAATGGAGATAAAATAGGCAAAATGGTAAAGGCTATTACTTGCATAAAGGTGGTTCCAAATATAACGGATATTTTAAAGATTTTCTGAAATAGGGAAAGGGAGAAGAATAGTTTCCTAGTGGAGATAAATATACAGGAGAGTATAAATATGGAAAACCACATGGCTATGGCAAATATTTATTTTCAAATGGAGATGTATATGAAGGAGATTTTGTTGAGGGTTCCAGATAAGGCAAAGGCTTGTTAAAAAAAATAACTGGGGAGATATACGAAGGTTAGTTTCAAAACGATATGAAGCATGGCCTTGGAAAATAAAAATACAAATCAGGCGAATCCTTTTCAGGTGAGTTTCGGTAAGGAGCAAGACACAAAGGAAAACTTACAACCCAATCTGGTTCTTAAATAGATGTTCATCCCTGATTATTAACATATTTTTCAACTTTTTTAACATATAAGATGAAAGTATAAAATCATTTAAGATGCCAAATCTTGATAACCATATCATTGCCACCAGAAACTATTATACCGTACTTTGAGTTAAATTTAACTGTTGAAATGAAGTGATCGTGTGCGTCTATTTTCTTTTTTTCCTTTCCAAAATTAAGATCCCATATACGAATTGTCTTGTCGTCAGAACAAGAGTAAAGATATTTTCCCGATGAATGTAAAGATAGACTACGCACCCAATTGTCGTGCCCCATGAAAGTATGAAGGTGTTAGCCTGTTTGCAAAATAAATAACTTTATTAGTTTGTCACGACCGCCTGTGAGCAGAAAAGTTTGAAAATAATTGGTGACTCCCTATGTTCCTTGCTATTTTAGTTGTTTAAGTGCGTTTATCCTTGCCTCTGGCGTAAATTTATGCTTTAAAAACTAAGAATTCATCAATTTAGCGCTGGCCTCGCCTTCCACCAGCAATAGTGTTTCGATGACGTTATCATGTGCGAAAAATCGAGTGATTGGTGCTTCTTTGTTAATATTCCATACAATGATACTTTGATCATCAGAAGCTGAGGCAAACATTTGTCCATCCTTTGCAATAGAGACCCGTCGAACCCAGGCCTCATGCCCTATAAATGTTCGTTTGCAATAGCCAGTTCCTACATCCCAAATCTTAATAGTTTTATCTCTGGAGCAAGATATGACTAGATCACCCTCAGGATTGAAGTTAACGTATGAAACGTTGTGGTTATGCCCAAATAGTGTTTTATAGCAAAGATAGTCATTGTTGAGATCCCACAACTTAATCGTCAAGTCTGAAGAGCAGGAGGCTAGATAGCGACCTTGATGATCGTAGTTTATGCAATTAACAGGATCTAAATAGATAAATAATTACTAGTATGCCCTTTCAGTGTGCGTTAAAAATCGCCGGTCTCGAATTCCCATATTTTAATGGTTCCATCTTCAGAAGATGAGGCAAGCTGAGTATACTGAGGGTGAAATGCAATGGCTGTTATGCTACTCTTGTGTCCTCTAAGTTAAAATTTAGGAGGAATTTTAGGAATGTACAAATCTTCGACGTTCACGTTATTAGCATCTTTCTTGGTCGGTAATTTTTAAAGCTCTTATTTAAGGCTCCCGACTTCGGCTTCAAGGTTATTAATCTTCTTTTGCAGTGTCAAGATTGACTTCCATTTGATTTCAAGTTTGTTCCCCTCAGGGTCTACATCAGCTAAACTAACTGAAATCTCTTATGCAAATTTTTCGGCTGTCGCTACATAATCATTCTTCACCAGGTATTCCAGCAAATCTTTATTGAGCTGATTTTTTTGGTTCGCTGTCAACACCATATGAATAATTCCAAATAATAAATCTAAATCCAGATAGTATTGAATTCATTAAGAATTCAAATAATGTTGCTTGTGATTTCGCCAAAAGAAGGGTTCTAAATTTAAAGGGCTAAAATGTTGCTTTAAATACAAATGTTTTTAGAAAGTATTGGAGAATGATCTTTGTTATTTGTTCTTTTTATAATAGCATATTATTATCTATCGGATAAACACTTCACCATGAAATTAAACACCGATGAAAATTAATGCGAAACTTAAAATAAAGAAAAAAACTCCTAAATTAAAGTACGTGCGCCAGTATTTAGAAATTACTGCCAAAAGGTACTTGCACCCTCAGCGACTTTAAGAAATATGAATACATAAAACAATTTATTAGTAACGAACAGTCCTATCTCTATATTCTGCCAATCAACTCTAATTATTCACCTTTTGTAGTCATAAAAACGTTTCTAGAAAGTAAAAGTTATCCCATATATTCGATGTATTATCATCCCACAAAAAAATTTCTCCTATCTGCTCAGGAGGAACAAAAAATGAGCATTGGCTGTAACTATGTAATTAGTTCTGCCAAAATACCTGAAAAAAATATGTCATATGTTGGCAAAATTCGAGGAAATTTCAATCGAAATGAGTTCAATATATTCGATAATGGAGATAATCCGGATAGGTTAAAATTCCGACCTCGAAAACAACTTGCCTATATAAAAAGATAAGAGGAGTCTCTTTGGAGCAATCAAAACTGCAAGTTATCAATGATTGTTCCTCAACCCCGCGAAAGCACGCGAAAAATTGAGTAAATCCATAATTATGAGCCCATTGAATTTTCATGCAGTAATTCTAATCCAAATCCTTTGCTACAGGATTTTAAATAAACTTACAATAGCATTTAATTACTAGAATGCAAATAATTTAAAGACAGTACTCGCGGAAATTATAGGAAAAATGGAAACAAAATCATTACGCTGTAATCAAGCATAAAGTCTGAACCTATTATCGTGAAAAAAAGAAGCTAAACATACTTTGAATTAGCAATTGGATGTCCTCTCACCATTTTACAGGGGTTCGGATTTCTACTGGCTTTGATCTAAGCGTAAATTATTTGATTTTAATTATAATGTTTATTATTTGATTTTAATTTCATGGACAATCAAATAGAAGATGTTGGACCATTAGAGCAAAGAATATTCAAATTAATGAAAGCAAAAAAGCAAAAGCAAAGGGAAATTAATTTGTGTATAATATTTTTAACTAAGTATCACTAGTAGGAAGTCAATTAATAATCAAAATATCAAATACATTTTAAGATGATTGCTGATTTGCTTATGCTTTATTTAATCGTGCCCACTCTCGAATCATAAACGTTTTTTTACTAGTTTTGCGCAATCGGCATATTTTTTAGTTTTACTTTTAACATACGAGTTTAATTGTGGGCAGTTTGATTGTAATTTTAGGTCTACGGGGGCTATAAACTAATTTAAGAGAACAATCTTATTTAGAATTATAGAGCTGAAAAAGAGAAGAATTATCTGAGCGATTAAAAGTGAATAACTTATTGTCTTTCACAATATTTTCTTGAGTCTCTATGTTGTCTACCTTTTAATGAAGCAACTTTTTTAGAGGATTTCTAAGTTTTTACGCTTTTTCCAATAGAAAAAAATCAGTAGGAAGTCGATTGTTGACCAATATTCTCGCTCCTGCATTTTGAAACCTCTTTTCACTATTCTTCCTTAGCATAAAGTATATTATAAGCTCCGACGTCGGAAAATTAGATACTATAAAATTAAAAAATTTACTTGAGGATATGCTTCAAGATGATTATTGCCTTTTTATAAAAGACAATAATTTGAGAGAAGATTAATTTGGATATTTATTAAAAGTTAATCTAAAAGTCATTAATTGAAATTATTTATGCTTAAAATTTTATGTGGACAAATTTTGAAGGATTCTCTTTGCCATTGATGGTTATTTATTGATATAGTTTCTATGTTTAATTGTTATTTTAGTTGATTACCAACATCTTTTAAAATTATTACTTCATTTTTTATTTTGATTAGCGCATTCATTGATTCATAATCTTTCAAAATATTCAAAATCTTCAAATAAATTCAAAATAAATTCAGTATTTCTATAATGATTTGCGTGATTTATAACTTTTTGCTTATCAGAATCAATTAATGGAAACAATACCAGTTGACAATACGCAAATACAACCTACTGACCAATCGCAAGAACTAAATAAAATAATAAACTTCTTTCTTGATCCAGACAATCCTGAAGTTAACAAAATTCAGCAATCGTTATCTTCACTATTTGATCTTCTTTTATGGGCCGAAAAGAGGAACAGTTAGCTGCTCAAAACTGTATTGGATATGCAAATTCTATCACTTATTGCGGAAAAATACGCGAATCTGATTCGTGATCTTATTGGCGGCTTTACTTTGCTATTGGGAAATGCAAAATAAAATGGATAAATCGTGCAATACTTGCTGTAAAACAGACTTGGCGATAAAGTTATAAAGTAGTACATCGAATTTGTAAGCAACCTAGCTTAATATTAGTAAGATGAACATCTTCATGTCGTGGCTAGCTTTTTAAAGGCATATCATAAACACTTTACTGCCACAAGTTATCCCTACTTCATCTCAAATGGTCAATGCTTGCTCATCAGTATCTGCTGCAAATTTTACAACTGTTCTGAGTAAATCACCCGCACAACCATCATGAATATTTCCATGACCTTATTAAAATTGCCTTTTATTGGAGAAATTCTTGCATAGAAAGGCATAGCTTATTGTGTCAGTCATTGGTGTAGAAATATGTGTCGACTGTTTCGCAACGAACTTAAAGATTTCGACCAACAACTACTGATTACTTAAGAAGAGGAAAGTCAATTTATCATACATTCAATTAATGATAAAACTATTTTATGGGAAGACCTCAGTTAATTGCGTCATGGACTGTTTACACTACCCTTTTATTAATAGATAGTACTACCACTAGTCATTGGATCCCTCAATACTAATGGAATTCCATTGTTTACTCTTAAATTTGCCCTATTCATTATCAATAAATTAGTCAAGACCATCTCTAATTTAGGTATGCTTAACCAATTTGGTGAACTTTTGTTCCTGCCTATCGAAGTTAAATATAATGATAATCAATTAGGTACTGCTGTCCTCAATTCTTTTCATATCAAAAAATTGCTTGAAGATGAGTAGAGTGAGTAATTGATCGATTAAGAGGATGACAACAGCATATTTAAAGGCATTAATCTATTCTTTATGAATATTCTGAGGTCAAAAGATGGCCGTTTTCTGTAGTGCATCTGCGTTCTCATTATTAATATTCTAGCTATTGTCAAACAGAATCCAGAATCATTAAATTATTATATAAAATAGTTAGGTTTTGGTCTAAATGGAAGTATGGTTTTAACAATATCAAATATTCTGATAACTCAGTTCAACGCGATGCATTCTATCGAAATCATAAAAATAATCAGTTCTTTGCTAGTATATGTGCAAGCAACCAAATTTTTGGTGGACGATACTAAAAATCGATTCATTTACATGTATAAAGCAATGCTAAATGAAACTATAAAGATGTTGTAAAAAAACAAATAGGCTTATTCTTCAGTTGCTGAAATATTCGAATATGATGCGCGAATTATTACTTCAAACGCCTATAACTTTACTCCTTAAATAAAAAGCGATAGCGCTCTTTTGTTTAATAATCATATCATTGAAAATTAAATGCTGCCTTTCTATCAGCAGTTACCATAAACCAACTAATACCTCATGAGGTATCATATTGTGAAAGCACTCCTACTCAGGAAATTAGGGTGCAGACTCATATAGGAATGCATTGAAGACAAAGCTTTGTAGATATACCTTGATATATTACAAAAGAATAATGGCAAATACATTAAGCCTGGAGAGTATCTGAAATTACCAATTCAATGCAATAGTTATCGCTGTAAATTGATGGACGGCAAGGTATAAATTCCTAATTGGTACATCAATAACTATTTAGTTTACTCCTTTAGGATTAGGATAATCTCATTGTTGGCTATTTTTAAAATATGCAAATCAAAATCATAATGAGCCTCAAACTGAAGCACGTTAACACCAATATCTCCAGGAAGAAGGAAAAGATATATGTCTAATTCGACATTAGGAGATTTGATTCTCAAAAGATGCAGGGACTGCTTAAACTTAATGGAATAGTCCTCAAGGGACTGGAAATTAATTTGGACTACTTTAAGATCAAAAGGGAGAAGATAATTGGCAAGGAAATCAACACTATATTTTAAATTTTAAAGAGATCTTTGCACAATATACCCTAGGTCAGTTTGATTTGATGCTTACGCACTATTTTAATGACTATAGTTTACTTATTATGACCAATTTTTATATCTAACTATCTGTTTGCTTAATATTTCTGATAAAATGACATTAAAGGGCTTCAATAAAGATAGTTCTAAATTAAGGACGATTTTTCTGAGCAAAATTAATATCAGACACATCACAAGGTAAATTGTCGAATAAAAAGCATACTTTTGGTCATTTATTTAATAATATTGATGCTCTTGATAATGATTCCTCGTTTAATTAAATTTCATGTTAAGAATCTGTTTATTTGAAAGAAATTGCTGTTATTAATTATATACTCGAAAATAATTCTTTATCAGTTCATGCTATGAGTTAGTAACAAAAATAATAAATAAATAATTTTGGCAATCAAATATATCATTTGTGACTAAACCCATTAAAATTCTAGCCATCATTAAAATCAACAAATATAGAGTCAAATGAATAAAAATAGCAAATTTATCAAAATTATCAAAGAAATCTTGTGCTTATCATGAAATTCTTTGACTATCTTATCTAGATCATTTGTATTTATCCAAGATGGTTATGATTTTGCAAGGTACTATTATTTGAGTAATTCACAAATTAAAGAGAATAGGTATATAAACAAATCAAATTATGATTGAGTTAGGATTGTTTTGCGAATCAATGGGCTTTATTAACAAATAAGGACTCTTTATGTCGTGGTTATTACTCCTAAATGACTTATTTAGTACACTAAATAACAATAATAGATACGCCTCAATTTCTCAAGAGATACACTTTATTACTCGTAATGGTACGTCTGATTCTTTAAAGTCATTACACTGAATCAATAAAATTAATACGGCTGACTCTCTTCATAATTACCCTTAATGAACGGCATGATACGTCTGATTTCCTCAATAGTTACGCTGAATAATAATCTTGGTACGCCTGATTCACTCAACAAGGACACTAAATTAAATAAATTGATACTGCTGATTTTTTCGATTGGTACTCTTAATATTTATGATTGATACGGCTGATTTTCTTTATAATTACTCTTCATCAATATTTTCAATACAGCTAATTTCCTCAATGATTACACTAAATAGATATTATGAATACGGCTGATTCTCTCAATAATAACGCTAAATCTATGATAAAATACATCTGAATTCCTGAACAATTACTCTAAATATATACTAGAGATACGCCTGAATCCATGAATAATCACTCTAAATTCATATTATAGATACTGCTGATTTTTTCGATTTGTTACTCTAAATAAAGATAGTTGATACGCCTTATTTTCTAAATAATTACACTATATTGGATATATAGATACGCCTGATTCTTTCATAAAGTTACACTAAATTAATGCTATTAATACAGCTGATTCTTTTATAAAGGTACCCTTAATCGATACTATAAATACCACTTATTCTTTCATAGAATTACACTAAATTGATGGAATTAATACTTCTAATTTTCTTAAAGAGTTACTCTAAATCAAGGCTATTGATACAGCTGATTTTTAATAAATTTACACTAAATTGATGATATTTATACGCCTTATTCTTTAATGAAGTTACACTAAATCAACTCTATTAATACAGCTTATTTTTTGTAAAGTTACTCTAAATTGATAGTACTAATACTTCTAATTTTCTTAAAGAGTTACTCTAAATCGCTTCCTATTAATACGGCTTATTCTTTCAAAGAGTTACGCTAAATTTATGGTATTAGTACATCTTACTATTTCATAAAGTTACTCTAAATCAAATCTATTAATGCATCTAATTGTTTTATAAAGTTACTCTAAATTGAATATATTAATACGTCTTATTCTTTTAGAAATTTACTCTAAACTAATGCTATTAATACCTCTATATTCTTTCAGAAATTTACTCTAAATCAATGATATTAATACTCCTGATTTTTTCATAAATTTACCCTAAATTTATGCTTTTAATACTTCTGATTCTTTCTTAAAGTTACTCTGCATCGAATCTATTAATACGGCTTATTTTTTCAAAAGTTACCCTAAATTTATTCGTTTTATACGACTTATTCAATCAAATAGTTACCCTAAATCGATACAATAAATACGTCTTAATATTTTATAAAGTTACCCTAACTCGATGGGGCTCATACACCTTAATATTGCATCTATTTACACTAAATTAATGATTTGAATACTTCTGATTCTTTCATAGAGTTACTCTAAATCGAATCGATTAATACGGCTTATTTATTTTAGAGTTACCCTAAATTTACACTATTAATACAGCTAATTCTTTCAGAAAATTACCCTAAATAGATGCAATTAATACGTCTTATTCTTTTAGAAAGTTACTCTGAATTGATGCAATTAGTACGGCTTATTTTATCAAATAATTACTCTTCATCGATGATGGTCATACCACTTATTCTTTCACAAATTTACACTATATTAACACTGTTAGTACGGCTTATTTTTCTAAGAGTTACCCTAAATTAATGCTATTAATACAGCTAATTCTTTTATAAAGTTACCCTAAATGATAATATTAATACACCTTATTTTTTCATAAAGTTACCCTTAGTTGATGCTATTCATACTTCTAATTTTAATAAAGATTTACTCTAAATTGATTCTATTATACGCCTTATTTTTTGAAATAGATACACTAAATTCATGATTTTAATACGGCTTATTCTCTCAAAGAGTTACCCTAAATCAATTTATCAGTACAGCTTATTCCTTGAAAAAGTTACCGGCTGATTCAAAAAATAGTTACTCTTAATTATTGATTTAATACGGCTAATTTTTTCAATAATAACACTAAATAACTTTAGATAATACGACTGATTTGCTCAATAGTTACCCTAAATTGATATGATTAATACTCCTAACTTTCTCAAAAGTTACCCTAGATTCATTTTATTGATACAGCTGAGTTTGTAAAATAGTTACCCTAAAATAATATCTTTAATACGCCTAAGTTTTTCAAAGTTTACACTTTATTATTACTATTAATACAGCTTATTTTCTTGGTATTTACCCTAAATCAATCTTATTAATACTTCTGATTTACTCAATAATTACTCTATATTATCACCAGTAATACTTCTTATTGTAGCAAGATTTACTCTAAATAAATCTTATGAATACGGCTGATTGGGTCAATCGATACACTGATTTAATGACATTCTCACGCCTGAATCACTCAATAATGACACTGTATAAGGATATGTTGTTCGCCTAATTTACTGAATGGTTACACTGAATAAATGATATCCAAACGACTAATTTAATCCATAGTAACTCTAAGTTTATTTTATGGATACGACTGATTCTTTCAATAATGACACTAAATAAAATATTTTCCTACGCCTGATTTTATTACTCATTACCCTAAGTAAAATATTTGATACGGCTGATTTTCTCAAGAATTACACTACATAACATGTTAGATACAGCTGATTCGTTCAATAATTACTCTAAATAAAATATTTGTTACTTCTAATTCTCTCGATGGTTACGCTAAATTAAATATTTGGTACAGCTGATTCTCTCAATAGTTACTCTAAATGTAATATTTGATACGGCTGATTCCCTCAATTATTACCCTAAATAAGAAATTTAATACGGCTGATTTTCTCAATAATTACCCTAAATAAAATCTTTAATACGGCTAATTCACTCAATAATTACTCTAAATGAAATTTCTCATACGGCTGAGTGTCTCGATAATTACCCTAAATAAATAATTTGATACAGCTGATTTTCTCAATAATTACCCTTTAATAGTATATTTGATACGGCTGATTTTCTCAATAATTACGCTAAATAGCATGGTTGATACGGCTAATTGTCTCAATATTTACCCTAAATTAAAATAGATGGTACTCCTGATTTTCTCAATAATTACCCTATATAAAAATATTTAATACAGCTAATTTTCTCAATAATTACCCTTGATAACATCTTTAATACGGCTAATTCTCTCAATAATTACGCTAAATTAAATATCTCATACGACTGAATGTCTCAATAATTACCCTAAATAAAGAATTTGGTACAGCTGATTCTCTTGATAATTACTCTTGATAAAAATATTTGATACGGTCGAATAAACGAGTGCCAAAAGGTTGAAAACAACAAAAAGGATGACCAACATTGATGCTTTTGAAGAATAATATTTCCTATATTTTTGGAAGGTTATTAGAAGTTTTTGAAATAAATTAGTTATGGGTCATGATTTAGCCATTGAATCATTTGATAATAATTTCAAAATCAAGGGGAAGTGAGAATTTTTAAGTGCTCTAAAAACATGCTTGACTAAATCCTCGATCATAATAGAGCAAGGAGATGAATTAAGCAATTTGTAGAGAACCAAAAACGATACTTTTGTGAAGTTGATGCATATCTGGAGCATCATTATGTCCAACTCCAATTACTTAGATATGCTCAAATATTCGAAAAACTGCCTCTCGGAACAGCAAAATGTAAAATCACCTCCCAATTAGGCATACCGATATTATTTTCCAGAACATGTGACCATTTCAGATAATGCAAAAACCTTATTTCTCAGATTCTTGTTCTCGATCCATCAAAAAAGGCCTACACTTTGAAGAGATTTTATTCAATCTCTTTAAGTTCGACTATATACCAAAGACAGTTTCTCGAAGCACCATATCTCCATAGAAAAACTTTACTGATCAAGTCCGAAAAGCCATCAATTCAAATAAGCAAACTCAAACTCTCACAGTAAACGAACATAGAGGTTAATTCTAAAAGATGAGGAAAGAATTATATAAATAGCGATTGCCTTAGACTTCAAGCAAACAGGAATTTTTCTCCAACTATGAAACAAAAAAAATAAAATCATGGACTGAAATAAATAATTCATATACTCAATGGCACCCTACGATCAACTGGGGAATGAAGACCTGAATTGATTAAACCCTTTATTTTAAATGTAGTTTGACTTAGAAAATTATCAAAATTTTAAAATTGATTGAATATTATAAAAGTTAGTAGCCGGATCACAGCGACTGAGCTCTTCCTTTTGCAATTTAGTAATTTTTACTCCTTTTTTAGCACAAAGGAGTGCTCAATTTTGATATAGAGATAGTCTTCATCTTTAAAATGCATCTGATCAATAGAAGGACTAGTATCTTACCTTCTATTTGTTTTGTGGATTTAAACGTCTAAATAATTGCTTTCTTTAGTTTTCTGCAAGCACCTAGTAACGACTGTTCAGGCATGCATTGGGGTATCGCATTATATTCTTCGTAGGTCTAGTATCTTTTTAAGTGGATAACCTTAATAATATGAAAAGTAAAATGTATCTTCCTTTCTATTGGTACGCTCAGGTCTAGACCATTGATAAGTTCAGTTTAACATATTAGTCATTTATTGCTGCTTTATTTGACCTGATCTATTACTTTCTTTGATAGAGAGAGCAAGATATATTTAGCTTCTTTATGATGTTATTTAACCTTTTAAACAGTTTAGTGCTATCTTGTAAAAGCTCATTGATAGACTACCTCTTGGGGAGTTTTTCTTTGCCTTAACTTCACGCTAAACTTAGTTTATTGCTCATTCTATCCTCTACAAATTATCTCTCTTCTTAATCAAAAAACATGAATTCAGAGTTGTTGAGGCTTTTTCTAAAGTATTAATGCTTTTTTCAGCAATATTGACAACTTATCTAATAATTTATGATATCATTAATTCTTTTGCTCTTTCTGTTGAATAAGGTTAGTTTGATGAACAGGTGGATTTCAAGTTGGCAATGAAGAAGATCTTTATGAATATACCTAATTAATTTTCCTTTTCTCCATTTATTAGATGGAAGGAAGGAGAATTCAACAACCCATATTTGATAAATATTATTAAAATACACTTTATAATCTAATTCATATAGCTTGTTAAATTATCTGTTCTACTGATCAATAAATTAAAGATATACAATGCTTAATGATCAGATAGGTCCCTAGTATGAAATGTATTTGATGATGTTTTCTGTATTGTGAGCATTCTAGCACTGGTCATTTTTGCATCCTAACATGAGATGAAAAAAACAAGGAACGTCCACCTTCGCCTTTAATTCGTGAGAAAATCTGCATGTCTAAGCTGAAAATTTGCATTTTCCCATTGAATTAAAAATGCAAGGTTCATTCCTCATATCATGGGAAAATCGGCATTTATTTCCTTGAGGGCAATAGTTTTAGTTATATAGTTTACGGCAGACTTCTTTTGAGGGTTCAGGTTTAACGATATTTCTCTTGATGGAGTGCGAGAAGAGGCAGTTAAAACCATATTTGCAGTTACCCATGTAGAAGTGAATACAGGGGTAGAGATACCTATCAACATGAGTCTTGTGGCACTTATCAGAGCCTGAACATTTATCGACTGCAAAGTATTGATCGGGACATAGGTTCTTTAGGTTTTCCAGTTCACCTTTAAGTCTTTAAAACTTCATGAATTCCTTGTTGTACATGTGTTGAATCTAATTAATTTATCAAGTCAATAATTATAAACGGACAGATCAGGCGGGACTTGCATTTAAACATTAATCAAAAATTAACTAAGCAAGCCTAAAACTAATATTGAGTTTGGTGGAGGTGGTTCATTGCATATTCCATGAAATGTTACTTTGAGCTTAATTATATCATTCAGTCATTGATTTTATCTTTCTTTCAGTTAAAATTCAGATGACTTTTATCTTTAGATAAATTCTCCGTTTTCAACGACCCAGTCAACAGTTGGGACCGCAAACATTATTTTTCTTACTTGCTAAATTAGATCTCCGCTGCTTCTCTCGATAGTCCACTCCTCCATCAAATGCTCAATTTCTTTAAATTTCTTGAGATAAAATTCTTTCTCCTCCATACAAGTCCTCTCTTTGAGTTCATCTCTCCAAGGTGAATCCAAAACAATCATACATTTTTCGGGAGAGTTTGGTGGATTGATCAATAGATTGTTTGGTTTAAGAGCTGAGTAAGGTATCTTCATGGAATCATTTTAGTCTGTTTGATCGCTGAACTGCAGGGAAGGACACCTCGAAAAGTTAGATCTCTCAGGTATCTCCAGATAGCTTTTGCTATTGCTTGTAAAAATCTATTTGGAACTGCTGCTTAGTACTGATATTCTGTTTTCTTTGTCTCTCTCGCATTTTTTTTGTGTTTGCATTTAAGCGTCTCCCCTTCTGAGAATAGGATTGTAATCTCTGCAAGTAACTCCACTGCTGTCAAAAATCTTTTTAAACCATTGCAGAAATTAAAGATTGTCTTGATATTTGCATTTGACTAGTTTTTCCACTTAGATATGCTTCATAATGCCGAGTTTGGTGAAGGACTGTTGCAACACTTTGAAATTTACTACGAACTCGTAGTCAAATTTAGCTTTCCAGTTTACTTTGTTCATCGCCAGCTTGCCTGGATAGAGAATGTCGATCAATTGGCAGTAGACAGCTCCGGTGCCAAGCTGCTCAATCTTAGTTACGTTCACCTTTAGTAAGTCATTTACCCAACTCAAAAGTTCACCCCTGGACATCTAGATCGCGTTATTTGAATTTATAGTGATCTCGTTGATCATTCGATTTAACTGATATTATTAGCCGATAAATATAAAAATTAACAGCAAGTTTTGACAATTCTTGTGGATGGAGGTTGATGATAAAAAATGTAATGCTAAAATTTAAGAAGGCCAATTCTCTCTAGAATCGCTGTTGCTTATATTTTTTCATCAATTATAAGGAACTCTAAATCATTTGATATTAACCAATCGATTTATTTTGTACCTTGATAGAGGCTCTTCTAATTTTGATATATTTGCATAAAAAGTGTCATCTTGAGTTTTCTTTTTTTAGACTAGGAGAGAAGCATTATGCCTTTTGTTTAATCGCTTTTCAGCCTATATGTCGTAATTTCCTTTATAGATCTGTTGCTTTGGAGCTACTTCAGGTTTAATATTCTTATCAAGATAGTAAGTTGACATCCCATAAAACCATCTCCGTTGTTTGGCCTTCTTTCCTTCATCTTTCTCTACTTTTTAAGGGCAGTGAGTCTTCTTTTCTTTTAATCTTTTTTAAAATTGATCGATATCGTCCTCAAATGATTAAATAGATTTGATATCATCTTAGTTTTATTCAGTTTTGCATGGTTTGCTTTTAATCGTATCAATTCTGTATGTCTTCATAAATTTGTATGGGACTGCCTTTCTCTTTCTTTTTTAATTATGCCGATTTTGATTTTGGTTGACATACTCATCAAATCCTTAATTAGTCTAATGTCTTATATCTCTTTTTATGGCCACAGCATTTATTTTTGCAATAAAGTTAGCCTGCAAAATATTTGGGTGAGCATCTGTTTTGCTTTCGTAATCAAAACAAATTTATTCAACTTGATGTTTTTTGTCGGAAAGTGAGCTTTTAATCCTTTCCATGTCAATGATGCGGTCAATTTGACGAATTGTTAGCTCGCTCAGTCTGTCCTCGCAGCTGCCAGAAACGTGCTTCTGGTCCATTCCAAATCGTTTCCAATACTAAAGTAGCATTTCCTTTTGGATTCTTTCTTTAAGAGAAGATTTTTTATATTGAAAGGAAGTTGTGTTTACGATAACTTTATAAGCAGATAGTTCAGTTTATGCTCCTGAAGATGATTCATAACATTTCATATTTTATTTTAGAATAAAAGAGTAGTTATCATGATCCAAAATAAAATCACTTTGGCTGACGAATATTTGCACCTTCAGCTAAAAACATTTTCGTAAAATAATTAAAAAAAAGGACAATATATAAAAGAGCAATTTAATGATATCTGATATTTATATTAAATTATTTGTACAAATTCTGCAATAGACATGATAGAGGAGGTCGATCAATTGAAATAATAAATCAATTATAAATATAGACGCTAGATTCTACGAAAGGAAACTGGACATTATTTTCTGAGAATGGTAAATACGGGCAAATGCATACCTAAGTACAACCAAGAAGAGGCGGTCAAATCAGTATCTTATCCAGAATCGAGTATTGGACTGTTAGAGTATTACAGAAATAATAAAGAGAGAAAACTCAGTTGTGGAAGCATAATTGGCGAAAAGTTGATTCTTACATTCACGCCTACTTTTTCAGTTAATGATGATATTAATAATTATGAAAAGGTCATGATTAAATATCTTAAAAACAAGCAATTCAAGCAAAAGGGAGTTTATTAACAAAAAATCAATAAATAAAAATAAAAATCCTAATTGGATAAATCCGGATAAATTAAAAAATAAAAATAAAAATTTGATTAAGATAATTAAATTAAATAGAGTTAAAAAATGGTAGAAGAGTCTCTTTCATAAATTCCATTATATCATCAAGATTTTACTTAAGATTCAGCCGAACCACACCTAACAGCTGCTAATAATAGCATATATTTTTATCCCAATTACCCCCAAAATTTGTAAATACGTTACAAGGCTTCTATTATCCATTATTTTTCACATAATTTACTTCTTCCTGAAAACTACCGAATGAAAATACCTTTTATTTCAGGACAATTCGCATTAATTGAATTAGACACCTAATAAAATTTAGAATAAATTTATGGAAGTTTAGGCTTTGATTTCAATCTAGTGCCCTAACAAAGAAAAAATCGACCTTTTCAAATGGGATTATTTCTTGATCAAAATGGAAATTACTTAAATCGTAAGAATATTTTTTGTCCTGAAAGAAAATATTTGAGTGGATCCCCTTTGATTTATTAATACAATGATAGAGTTTACATCAATCAATTAAGTACTAACATTTTTTCCAACTTTCAATCTCTTACAGAAAGGACATTTCGAGATCTTCAGAACTATCTCTTTAAGTCATGCTCAAAATTCAATATAGAAGGCATAAATATTGATGATGAACCGCTTATAAGATCCATATTGAGGGGCAGTATGCCAGATCTTACTTATCTCTCTTTGAGTACTTCTAAATTTATAAAGAAAACTCCAATATTTGTCATGAGAACTTACAATAAATGAGAACACAAAGCTGGGGGAATATTAGAAATTTAACTTTAGGTAAATAAAGTATTATTAAGATAAAAATAAACTCACGATTAAAATGATTGGATTATTAACAAGAAATTGCTGGATCAATCTTAACGTTCTTTCTTTATGTTTAAAATTTATTATTCAGCTGAAACTGGATTAGATAACGGTGGCATCTCAGCTATCTCCAAGGCAGATTGGCCCAATCTCAGCTCACTAAGTTTAGCAAAAAATTATATCACTTCGGAAGGATTACAATCAATCATTTTCGGAAACTGGGTTAATCTTTTAGGAATTGACTTAAGTAATCTAAAAATTTATTTAGGATAAAATATTTTTGGAAATGAAGATTTGAAATTACTCCTTTTAGGAGATTGGACTTATGCTATCGGGTTTGATTTCAGTACAAGAGTTATTATTTAGGTCCCAGGACTATTGGTGCAAATTAAACGAGAACAATAAATCAATTCCTTTCAAAATATCCAAAATTGTTGGAGCCGAACATTATTTTATGATAATAGTATGTTTATTAATCATTATGAATTTGATAATAAAGTCAAGTCTATTATTTTGATTACGATAATAATCAATGCCAACAATCAATTATCATAGCTTAGCTTTACTTTTGTTCTTGCCTATCATTAAATTTGTTAGCTAGGTATACGAGGGAAACGGTTTTTTCAGATCAATACGGATCATCCACATTTTTTACTTCCCCTCAGAGCCCACCACATCAACATCAGCCAATATCTCAGCTCCTAGTCTCAATAGCAGTTTTAAAGAAACTGGACTGGATATTCTAGAATAGTAGTAATGCCAACCAGCAGCTTTTCCAATTGCGAACTGATTCCACCAAAATTTAAAAGCATGCTTCTTTCCAGCTTCGGAAGGGTCCATAACCCCATAAAGCCCATACGATACCTATCCTGGCTTTATCCTGCTATAGTCCAGCTTTTTATCGAGGTTTCGTCCAGTCTATCCCAGTATTTTAAATAGCTGAAGATCTGAGGGCATGGAGGGCATTTTGAGATACTAAACCAAATCATACTGTATGGATACTCCAATAACTTTATTATTCTTGAGGAGCACCTAAATAAGAGTACTGATACGAAAGACCACCCACTTTTGAGAGCAGGAATGATCTTGCCTCTGAGAATTGGGAATATTTGCTAATAAGTATTAGCATGCGTCTTCCAGATATCATTGAGTTAAAGAAAGCTGCGAGTGAGTACAGCTGTTGCCTCATCGATGTGTTCCTCCTTCATTTCTACGAAATAGGTCTATTCGGTCATAATAAATATTATCTCGTCATGATGATAAAATTCGATAACCGTAATATTGATATTAAAGGATTCCATTAAATATAATAGGATCATTTGATTAGAGCTTTGATCAATGACTTTCCTTATTTTAGCTTTGTTATTTATTTATTTAAAAATTATAACTGCAATGGACTGGGTTAATCCTCTCATCAAAATCAGAAACAAGGTTAAATTTCAACTCTTCGGAAGAAGCTATTAAAATCTACTTCATCTCTATGCCCAGATTCCGAAGTTCGATCCCGATAGAGAGGGAGGATTGTCTTAACATTCTTTTAATTTATTCCTTAATGCATCTGGAGTTTTTCTGACGACTCAATAGATTAGAACGATTAAAGACTGCTTCCCTCACAAAATAGGCATATCCTATCAGTAATTTATCAATGACATCCGCAATGACATAACTCAGAAAAGACTAGCAACTATCGATCATACTTTTTAACAGTTTAGTGACGGTGGATCAGTAACCATTTCAAATTTACTCACTCATCTTTCAGTATAAAAGCATCCGCATGTTAGATCCTTGACTAAAACTGCATAAAGAGTAAGAAAAGACATCGAGTAAGGCTTAAGATATTTTTCAGGTGATGGACTACATCTCAATTAGGAAGATTTTAGATCATATTTCTTGGATGTTAATGCTTGCATTCCTCTGTAAAGATAATAATTTTTTGTTGACCTTCTCATTCAGAGTTTTGGACTGAACTCTTCCGAGGTCTCACTTGAAAGAATTTTGCAAATGGAAGTAACAGTTTTCGATCGAGTACGTCAAAGGACTGAGATAAAAAAAGATGAAGGATTTCGATCGAGCAATGCTTTCAAATTTTTAGATTTATAGGAAAAAGGAATTGTTGATTTTCAAAGATTTGTTGGTGTCTTGGATAGGATTGGCTGTAAATTTGCTTAGCCTGAATGCAAAGCCCTCTTTTATAAGCATAGCCGAGGAAGTAATGTTTTGACCTACTAGGAACTATGTGGTCTTCTCTTCCACATGGGTTCTGGAAATAAAGATAATACAAATCCAGTCTTCGAACTGGCCAAAAGTGGTCAAGGGTATATTACAACGCATGGAATGACTCAAAAATTTCATTGAATGATCATTGATTGGACAATTTATAAAAATCACAGCTTGTTATCATTTTTAGAGAGAGACTCTCGTAATTGTATAATTTTAAGTTACATTAAGATGAGTCAAGTAATTCTTTTGATATTTAGTCAGCAAAAAACAGTCTTGAGACGCTTCCCATTCGATCGTATCTCGATCAAACCGTGGTTCCTCTTGTTTTGCAAGCTCTTTCCGCGCTTGCTCAAGAAAGAATAAAACCTTAAAATCCAATTGACTATATCGCTGACTATCTGCTTAAGAATAATCCTGAAGACAAGCAGGCTCATCAGGAAAGGACATGATCTTTTTCATTGTACTCATCCATATCTCTTAAGTATATATTGAATTGCTATCTCGAAATCTTTGTCATTACTATTTGAGTTCATTCATTAGTTTAATTTCTATTTTCAATTAGTATGCCAAAAACGGTGGACATCTACGTCCTCGAAACTAAAATAGGATCGGGTCAATTTGGAGACGTGTTTAAAGGATATAGTAAGGTAGACGGCGAGGAGGTGGCAGTTAAGACCATTCGAAGAGATAAAATCAAAGGTACGCAGACAATAAAACAGGAAAATTTACTGAACTGCTTTAAAACTAGATTCAAGTTCTTAAAAGCTGCAAGAACAATAATGTGATTCGGCTAATAGACATCAAAAAAACAGCCAATAACATCTACCTTATCCTTGAGTTTTGCAACTAAGGTGATCTTCAAGCCTACCTAAAACAGAAGAAAAAGGTTCCAGAAGAGTAAGCGTTGGAGTATTTTGTGCAAATACTTCATGCTTTCCAAACTTTGGTTAAAAGCAAAATCATGCATAGGGATTTTAAATTAGCCAACGTTTTAAAGCATGACGGCGAAATTAAAATTGCAGATTTTGGATTCGCAAAATTATTAGGCTCAGAGGACGAACAAGTTTAAACCATTTTGGGATCACCGCTCAACATGGCTCCTGAAGTGTTGGATAGGCAGAGTTATAACAGCAAAGCGGATATTTGGTCGATCGGAGTGGCTTTTTATGAACTTCTCTTTGGAAAGTATGCTTTAAATGATTTAGAGTTCCTTATACTGCTTCTAATATCATTGATTTGCTCAAAAAAATTAAAAAAGATCCTTTAGTCTTTCCTCACCGCGTTCATTCCCAAATCGAAGACGTTTTAAGGAAAATGCTGACCGTGGACCCAAATAAACGGATTGAATGGAATGACCTTTTCCGTCATCCAGTGACTCGCTTGCTCTAGGACAATCTCTAACAGAATTTAAAGTTAAGTTTGCTGTGCAAAAAGTAATAATTGCCATTTAACCTATCGAAATTTTATATTAAAACAAATAAAGTAATTGAAAATATTCATGACATCAATGTGAAAAAGGATCTGAACAACTATGTGAAATAAATAATTCAAAATAAATAGAAGTCTCCATACCAAGGTACTTTTATCCGAAGACACTCGGAAAGAAACCAAAAAGAAACCAATTTTACTTTTCAGGATATGCCCATAAAAACAGAAAAATAACTGAAGGAGGAAGAACAAGACATTTCTTCGGAACAGAAAAAGATTTAGGAGGCTAAACAAGAAAGATTACGAAGGAATTGTAAGCTAATTTTTCAATAACGAAATGTTTATGCCTTTTTAGGACATTTGGCAGAAGAACTGATTGAAATGCATCTCAATAACTATTATCAGTGTCTGGCTTTCCTGCTAGTCAAGAAGGTCATTACTAAAATATCAGCTCTCAAGCTGAACATCAAGAAGAGATAAATAAAAGGCTTATCTAATTGGAAAGAATTTGAAGGGAGTAATTAGTTCAAAGAGATTCTTGAATTTGTCAACTCAGAAGAGGAAATATTCAACCGATTCTATTAGCGACTCTCCCTAAAAGTGTTAGAGTAAGGAACACTATCCAACTTCGAGGAAGACTTAATGATTTCCGGAAAGTACACTATGGAATAGACAAACAATCGCATCTATGAAAGAGTGTTAAGATAGTACTTATCCAGAGTACTGAAAGAGAATAAAATGCCAAAGCATTAAATGGCAGTTCATCTTCTAAAGCTATTCGACAGTCTAAAAGTAGACGTCAATTTTTATGAGCCCGATTTTGATTTCATTAGATACTACCAATCCTTTACTGAAATGTAAGAAAACGTGATTAAAAGTCAGTCTTATAAGAAAATTGAACAATTTCTCAAAACTTCCATGTAGTGATAGAAATATTATCTGTATTAACGTATGCTTGCTTAGTTTTATAGCTAATATTTTGGGTGAACATAAAATTGATAGAGCTAATCATCATATTCCTTTTGTTTCCTCATTTTTATCGTTCGCAGGAGGTAGATTTGTTAATAAGACTGCAATTGTTTCGGCTTGAGGATACAATGACATTTGAGTAGCATTCTTCTCTACCTTTTTGGCTGTGCTAATCGAAGAGTGATGCCGTTTTCTTTGGGCGCCTACCAAAGCACTAATAACTTCTATTTAATTTCTCATATTAAGTATACTGCTTTCTGTTTAATGGATGACTTTATCATGCCGAGAAATGCTTCCCACTAAGCTTTCCAAATCCTTTAGTTTCATCAAATAATTTCGTTTGTAAATCGGCTCATACTTTTGAATGGCATCCTTTTGCTTTTTTAATTCCTCGTACCGTTAAAAGTGTATCTCTTCGGCAATATAGTTCTCCTGCCGTGAAAACTGTTCAACCCTCAAATCGATTGCTTTTTGCAGTTACACAATTTTTTACTTGAATTTTTATATCTTTTCATTTACTATCTTTATGGTTTATTCGTGTTTTTTATGCTGTTTAAAAACTCGAGCCAATTTCTGTTCTTCTATCATTATTTTGTCTAGAATTGAAGTATTGTTTACGAGATCCCTTCCTTGCAATTCAGCGTTTCTGCTTAAATCTCGGTTATCCTTTCGCACTTGCTTGATACGAGCATTTAGCTGAGAGCTTTATCGATTGAATTCATCCAATAAATTAGGCTTTGATGCCAAAAGCTTAATTCTTTCTTCAAGTCGACTGAATTCCATATTAAAATTCTGCAGCCTAAGATCATTAGATTTTTTCTCATCGTCAAGCAAAACTAAAGTTCCCTCCTGATCTAGGGTGGGCTTGGGTTTTTAATTTTTGTTCAAATTAGAATACGCCTTTTTTTCCATATGATACAGAACTTCCTCGTTAAGCTCTTTTAAACAAGCTCGTAATTTTTAATACTCCTTCCAAATTTGAGCCTCATTCATCTCGTTATAGTTGGCCAGTTTTGTCATGTGCTCATATCTTTGCGAATAACTCAGCTGGGGATTGGCGATAGTCGGAAGAGATGAACGCGAACGGCCTTTAACACTCATTGTAATAATTATATAACATCAATCACGCCTTCTTAATAACTTTATCCCTGATTTCTCTTCACAGACTAAATTATGCATGTTGCTAATTCTTCGGGACGAGAGGGCCAATCTTCCGTAACGCATTTGTTGCAGTCGACTCATGTTTCTCTGAATATTGGCGCAGTCTATATTCTGATACTCATGGACCAAATCTGCAGGATTTGATATCAAAAGAGGTCTAAAACTGCAGGTCACTCTTTCGTACTCTTATTGATCAAGGCTGTCTCTAATTTATTCATCAACGTGGGCAATTTTTTCTTCCATTATGTCGATGTCTCTGCAGAACCTGCGCCACAAAAACTCCTCTAACTCTTCCTTAACCTTACCAATTTCATAGATCAATGTTCCTAGAGGGTGATCCTAGGTAAATATTTATTTTTTGGTTGTCGAACGTGTTCTTAATATTTCCAATATTAAGTCTTTAAAATAGTATCCTTTCTTTTCCATAAATTTGTGAAGAAACTTAAGAATGGCGGAGTCACTGATTTCCACTCCCAGTTCCTTGACTGTTTCCCAGATACGATTGATGCTTCTAAAAACATTGAGTTGCTATTTATGCTGATCACTCATTTTCATAGCATTGCGCTTGACCCAAGAATCTTGAGTAGGGAGGTTTGATTGAGTTTTTCTATGAATTTTTGTAGAACAATTAGAATCTTTTTTTATGTGAAAATTCTTCCGATTCATTATATCAAATGGCAAATAAAGGAAGAAAATGCACTCATTAAAATAAATCAACTTCTTTTTCAGTGACCAGAAAATATATGATTCGTTTAATTATAACGATCGATGAAGAACAAATACTCAATATCTCTTGGAATCAGTACGTCTTTATGCAAGATAGCAGAAATCATTTCACCAATATTGTTTTGTATTTATTTTGCTCTTAGTTGGTGGGTTCAATTTACTGGCGTTTCCACTAGGGAGGACGTTTTGTGGTTTTGCAATTTGTGATTTTCCAGCTACAGTCGAAGCTCCATAACTATTTCCATAGCTTGAAGATACTCCGAAAGTATTAACTGAACTAGCAGACATCGCATAACTACTAACTGTTGGCCCTTGCTTGTTGGGTTTTCCATATATATTCGAATTTCCTTTTGTTGTCGGACTGTCATAAGAAGGTTTGGGTTTTTCATAGATCGATGATGAACCAAAGCCACCATTACCAGAGCCCTTAGATCCACTTCCAGTACCTTGTACGTACTTCTATTGTATTTTTGAAGGTTTAATACCCCCTGGTTTGTTGATGATGTTAGCACATTTTGGAATATGCCTCTCAGCAACATCTGGTGCATACTTCCTTCCGCAGTATCTGCATTATACATAGTGATCATAGTTGGAAGGAGGAGGAGGGGGCAGATCAGAAAGCTTTCCTCCCTTTGCCTAATAGGCTTTTAGTTGTCTCATCTGCTTCATAGCATTTTGAAGTTCTTCATGCTGTATTTTCCATTTAGGTTGCTTTTCCTGCCCGAAAACGTGCTTTGCCTGAAATGCAGGCTTTTCCTATTGCTTTTGTTTCTATGGTTTATGTATTTACACCCTTTCAGCCTTACAAACTCTCTAATGCTTGCTAACTCTATCTGGCAAAAATTTTCTGCCACATTTCCTACATGGGATAAGATTTGCATTCTGATTTCCACTATCATATTTATCTTCTTGCTCTTGAAAAGAGTAAGGTTTGCTCTGAATTGGCTTCTCTTACTATTTGATTTTGCCCAAAGGACCTTTGTTGACATAGGGCTTTTTCACCATTGGACTTATCTTGCAAGCTTTTTGATGAGGTATCAGTGATTTCGGGTTAAATTTTCTTGAACAATATTCGCACTCGACCAAAGCTTACTCGACGAAGGTGTCAAAAGATTTCGTGTTAAATTTATTGATATCATCCCGGGTGATCTTATCCTTGGAAACTAAGTCATTAAATCCTTTGGGTGGCTGAGGACAAGGTCTTCTCTGTTTGGGTGGTTTTAAGTTCTCCTAATTTTCCCACTTTTTTTCGCATGTTTTGATATGAATAGCTAAGCTTTTGGTCCCAAACCTTCATAGAGTTAAATGTACTCTCTTCCGCATATATAGCATACCAGTGCAAAGGGTCGGCTCATTAAAAGATTATAGTAATTTGATCAAGTTATAAGATTAATTTGAAAGACAATGTTTACCTATGGAATAAAGTACATCAATAGCGAAAAAGAAATAGGGTCAATTAAATACAAATCACATGTATAACGAAGTATCCACGAAGGAGGGCAACTAAATTATCTTTACTTTGAAACCGTTTTGAACATCTTACAGCACTGTTAAGTCTGATTCACTCATCCTTGTTCCGTTCTCCTCATAGTTACGAACAAAATTAATGGCGAGACCCTTGGTTCCGAACCTCCCTGCGCGTCCAACTCTGTGAAGGTAGGTTTCTCTCTCCGTGGGAAAATCGTAGTTAATGACCAAATTAACTCGCTAAATATCAATTCCCCTTCCAAAAAGATCGGTTGCGATGAGTAAGCGTGAGCCATTGGCCTTAAACAGATCATAATTTTTGATCCTCTCCTCCTGTCTGAGTTTTGAGTGAATGCAAATTGGATTGAATAGCTTCTAACGCAGCATAGCAGTTAAATGTTTTGCCCTTTCTATTCTATTGACAAAGATTATCACCTGATTGAATGAAAGTGTATCCAGTATGTGCATGAGCTTCGTGAATTTTTTATTCTAAATAACTCTATCATTACTTCTTCGATTTGGATGTAGAACTGTGCCAGTCCGTGTAGAATAAGTTTTCCTTCATCGATGAATATTTCTGACTGTTTCTGCAGATACTTCTTACAATCTAAATAACATTTGGTGTACCCTTCTTCATGTTCTCAGGCATGGTGGCGCTGAACATCAGCATTTGCTTATTTGGCGGTGTTTCTGCAAGTATCTCTTCTATTTTAGTGCGCATCTCAAGATTGCCCAGAACTTTATCACACTCATCTATCACAAAAAATTTGCAGTCTGTAAATTTAATCAATTTGCGTTTACCTAAATCGTATAAACGACCCGGAGTGGCAATTATTATATGAGGCGTCTTGTCAGCATCAGATAACTGAGCAATGTTTTACTACACTGGTACTCCACCGAAATAGCACCCGTATCTCAACTCTGGCTTTTTGAAGTAACGCCCTAATCTCTTGAAATCTTTATATATTTGATGCGCCAATTCGCGAGTATGACATGTGACGATGGCTTGATGTGATTGGTAGTGATCTGCATCTGGGGTGATTTGATTGAGAATGGAAATAACAAACACAGCGGTTTTGCCCATCCCTGATTTAGCCTGACATAAGATATCATGTCCCTGCAAAGCAAGCGGAATAGTTTCAATCTGAACTTCGCTGGGATGTTAGAAACCGCACTCCCGAATAGCTTTTTTGAGTTAATTTTTAAGAAAGAGCTCATTCCAACCTGTCAGATGGACTCCATTATTATCGGCTTTGGTTTTAATTTAAATGGGTTTTTATTCTTAGCTTTCATACTCAGGCATAATTTCTGTCATTTCTACAAGCAATATGAAGAACAGCCCTTCGTGATTGCATTTAAATGACACTATTGATTTCCATCCATTGATCACCTTTTTTGACAATAAATAGAGCAATAAAGTGATTGCATTGTGAATTTTTATAAATCTTTGTCCAATTAGATCAACCATGACATGTTGCTGATGCCTCATGAATAATTTAGAATAAATCAATTTGTGTAATCCTGGTTATCACAGACAATAATATTAATCTTATCTCATGCACAACCCCTCTCTCGAAAGAGTTAATTGTATCTCGCTTCGAGCACATAAAAATGATTTACTATAATAACTATAAAACGAGGCCAAGGCTTACCGCTCACTACTCTTTCTTTACTCATAACATTTAAACGGTTTCATCAAGGCCAACCGTGACTGTCTGGCCGACATCGACTACTACCCCCGACTAAAAATGAACCGATAGGAACAAATAGCAATTGAGGAAAACATGGATAAGATTTACTTAAAAAGCTATGATAGGATATCCAAGGAAGGCATCTCCCGTAATAGTTTCACCAGAAAAAACTATGAAGAGTTTGCTAGACAATATCAGGAATTTTTTCCAGTAGAAATTCTTTAGCACAGGGAAGAAATGGCTGATAGTAAAATTATTTAAACCATCGAATAGGATAAGTATGTCTGCAAGAGGACATTGTCTAACAAAAAAATAGGCACTGCCAGCACTTCAACTGCTATTCGGCCACTCACATCAAAGGGGTACGCAAAAAATCGTGGATATGGCTGTTCAACTCAGACGAATAATTTTTCAATGAGCTGCAAAATGAAATCAGTTTCGGCTTATGCTTCCGGCAATCCAGAAGTAAAGGCTGATGGAGAGTTTTCCCTTTCAATAAATGGGCAATGGCCTCGATAATGCTCTAAAAACACAAAAAGATTCTTTTTCCAGGGTCAAAAGAAAGGTGATGAGGGTGGTGATTCTAAGTAGTACAACACACCCTAGTAGTTCATCTTCAATGGTAGTGAAATTTTAATAAATGACCACAAGAGATACCCATCCACTATATTTAAAGACAAAAAGAGTTTGGGAATGCCGACTCAAAAGATAGGCATGAAAAAATTGTTGACTATGAAGTTCGCACAACGAAAGTCAATCGACTAGATTGAGAAGATGCAGATCCAGAACCGAATAATGATGGCTAATTCAGTGCTGGCGGTGAATCTGCCCACCTCCCAAGGGTATCGTCCTAAAAGCCGCTGCTGGCAGAACTATTTCAATTGACAATTTTTAAGAATTATATAAATAGAACAATGCTATAATACAAATATGAGCACATCAATTGATTTAGGGAGCTAATTATTCATCCATTAGAAGATGTAAAGTATGATTCTTCCCAGCATATAATTGAAATTGCTCTTTTATATATATATTTTGTTTTTTTTAATTCTTCAATAAGATTAATGAGAATAATATTTTTATTTAAGAGGATCTAAAATCAAACAAAATGTTCAAGTTAATGATTTTGATGATTTTACTTTTTGTGACTCTTCAAGCATCCACTCAATGCAGCTATGTTTTCACTAATCCCTTTGCAGTCGTCTCTTACACATGCAGCTGCGGTTGTTTAGATAATCCTACCTACGCACAAGCATCATCCTTCACATGTGCGGACTGTATAGATTGGTGGGGATGGATGCTTATAGGGGTAGGGGCTCTCCTAATCATTATTGCTATCGTATGCATCTGTAAATGGAGAAGAAGAAAAGCGGCCTACACCTACTCAGCACCAAACGCAGGAAATTATAATGGGTTGCAAGATAATTTAAGATGATTTCATTGACATCAATCTTTATAAATAGAAATAGCTAAATAAATACATTATGTTGACTAAAATATGGTTAATTGAAGTTATAATAAACATTGTCTTTTTAATTGAGGCATTTAAACACAACCTGCTGCCACTTTATTATTAGATAATTTAACTTCATAGTTATATTAATATATAATATTTCATATTCCGCGAGGTGAATTCTACTTGTAACTATATCTCAGATGGTAAATTATAATAATATCATTCACTTATTTAACTCAAAGATATTAATTTTGAAATTATGGTTCATCAAAAGGTCATTCCACGTGTGGCCTATTTATACTCTTTGTTAAGTTTCTCCCACAACCTATCCACTCTCTGCGCTCTATCAGGATATAACATCTTTCTAAAACAACGACAGTCAGAAAACAGCCACGAGAAGTGATAGTACACTGCCAGCATCGATTTTGTGAACATTTGCAGTGTACCATACACGGCAATTATTACTAATACCATTTTACGGTTGTTTTGAGGACCTGTTCCAGACTAAGGAATCACTACGTCAATATAGACGAAGAGATAAGCCAAAAGACAGTTGATGAACAACCTAAATTATAAACAAAATACCAAGTTGAGACGAAGAATACTTTTTATGTTTCATATTTTTTACCACCGTGCTGGGCAGTAGATCCTTTTGTACCCCAAGAGACGTCATCCACGTTGCAGAAGGCATGTGATACCATGGTTTGAGCATAAGCGCCCTGGTATGAAAGATAGCTGATCTGATCCTTTATCAACCTCCAAACAAAACCACAATGAGTCGGCATATGCATGAAGACAATGAAATAATACATAACTAGATTTACTGCTGTCATGACTAAAATACTTACCTGATTGAAATTGCTAAAGTCAATACCGGTCGTCCCAAAACCAAGATATACAAACACAATGTTATAGGTTACCAATCCCCACATTCCAAACGTGAAAAATGTTAATACTGTTGATATTACCTGCGCATGTTGTGTCCAAATAGAGCCTGTAAGTCCTCCTGCCACTGCTGTCAAATACACTAAGATGTAAGCTATAGCCACTATTTTTGCTGTGATTACAACAAGAACGTTTTCAGGAGCGATTTGGTAGATGGTAGCAAACAGAATATAGAAGTACATAGAGGGTGTGGCATAACTGGTCGCGAAGGAGAGGAGGGAAAGCAACATAGAAAGATTCAACTTAAAATATTTGTCCATAAAACTGTGAGTGGATTCCATTGAGTTAAAATAGTAGTTTCGAAAGACGTACAAAAAGGCGAAGAGACTGCTGTTGATCCATCTGCGGCGTTGTTTCATCAAATCCTCATGAGTTTTCATAGGATCCGTTTTAGCTATTGCATCTGGAACGTAACGTAGGTAGTACTTCTATTTGGTTTGACAGTAAATACCCAAACTCAAGATTCTGTCCTCAGCTAAATACATGTTAGCTTATTTGTAGTCTTTTTACTCCATTTAGGGGTTTAAAATCATCTTAAAGTAACTGTGCTCTAGCAGATTTGGCTAGTATGTTTAGGATTTAATTAAGGCTTTATAACGGTAGGCTGACCAGGCACCGGGCAGCACGTGTAAAAACCCTAGGGCGCCTTCTGCGTTTTTATCCAAGAAATGGGCTATAATATATTCATATTCCTGAGCCTTTTCAATGGAGAAAAACGATTATTTTAACCATTTAGTGCAGCAATTGCCCTATTCTTCTTCTTCTCCATCTTCACCTCCCTCTTATGATATGAATGCACTGTCCACACTCATCAAACCTGTGCATCCTCCAACATCCTTGTCAATGAATCCTCTTATAAGATTTACGACTCCCATATCCTCGGGTTTTGTTCCTACGTCCAGCAAAATAATATATTCCGGATCGAGATAACGGCAAAATCCTTCAAAAAACCAAAGATGGGAAGATAGTTTTGTACCATTGAGGTGTTTGAAACAGGAGAATAGTTTGAGATGGCGAGTGTACGTCTTATTAGCTTTTTCGGGATCAGTTACTCCAGGATGCCACAAATTTTGATAGAGTAGTGATATATTCTTCTAGATGGAGGGTGGAAAATCCCTGTTGCCACCAACACTTCCTCCCATTCCCCGACGGTTGAAGTTATCAATTTAATCGAGGATAGTATCAATTCGTTCTTAAAGGTCGCATCTAAGTTTGCCATCCCTTTCGTCCATCATCCTGTAGAACTCAACCATAGAGGCATCTCCCTTAGCATAAGTTCGTTTGCTACGATCGGCCACTAATTTGAGTATCCCGTCCTGCATCAGTACAACTGCCACTTCTTCTGCAGAAATACCTTCTTTTTCCAGATTTTCCAGATTCTCATAGATGCCGTTCAAGGTGAGGTTGATAGCATTTTTGCTTTCGTTGTACATGCATACACATGCAAGGACCTTGATCTTCACTGGTTATCTATTCTCACTCTTATCCACTTTATTCATCTGTTTGAACTGATAAATAAGGCCGTCTTTCATGTTGAGTTCACGCAACGTACTAGGGTCTGGGCACTGTTGGTCAACTATCTTTTTGATATTAGTGGCCTCTATTTTGGGGATGTAAGCACACATGGGGATGCTTTTGTGGTTAATCTTTTGCTGATAGACGCGAGGTGAGAAGAAAATGTTGAGGGAAGGGTATACTATATGTTCGGGATCGCCAATCTACTGATGTTTCTACATATTTTGCAACTCCTGTTCCATGCTGATTGATTGATTAAATAATATAATTGATTGATTGTATAATAAAATGAATTATCAGGAGTTAATCTCCCAGTACCAATAAGCTGGGGAAATAAATTTGAGATAATTTAGGAGGCTCATAATAATTTGATTAATTTATAAAAGCATAAATCTTGATTGATAAATATTATAAGCAGTTTCTAAATCGAACTGATTATTTGTTTCCTGTCTTTGTATTATCAAGCCAATTGCTCAAGTTGTAAAAACAATCACATTTGTTCGTGCTATCTAAATTAATTCTGTGTTTTTCAGAAAGAAGAAGAAATGCTTTAATAAAAAGCAAGTTAATCAGTGAGAACGGCTGCTAATCACGAGAAGGGCATTGATCAACTCTTCCTTCGACACCTTTCCATCCCTGTCGATGTCCATCATTTCAAAAATTCGTTTAAGTTCCTTGGGGTCCATTCGTAGTTTGGGGTGGAGGTTGAGGTCATCGATCATTTTGGTGAACTCGTTTAAGTTCATGTAATCATCTTGATTCTCATCATACTTCTTAAAGATGTTACCGACGGCATTGTCGACTATTTCCACCTTGCTTCTGCGGGAATTCCTCTTATCCATAGAACAATTAAAATTAAAATGTGAAATTATCATTTTTTAAATATGGCCGATATTTTTAAGATAATCCTCCTTTTGCAACAATACAACTATCTTTAGGCCATTAACAAGCATCGCTCACTATTTAAAGCCCAATTTGTTAATAATTTTACTATTTAAGGAAGAAAGTTTATTTCATGTTTTCCATTTGCCTTTGTATTTGAGCAGTTAAAATAACTATAAATCAGATTGCTTAGCTAAAAACCTATCGCAATTCGGCTAAAATTGTTTAATGAATTTAACATCATTTTACCTTTTTATCTTTGAACACGCTGAATTATTCTTAGTTTTAGCTAAACTCTTGGCAATTAACTTAAATTCATAGTTTCAAGTAAATTCAATGATCCTTCGGTTGAGCCACCAATAAATTATTTTTAATTGAAGAGGCAGGGTTGAGTTTAATGCAATCTTTCTCCCTGATTTATCGCCTGCAATTCATTGAAACGAAATAATACAAGTAACGATCCTATAATTACATTTCCTGTTCACTTTAATTAATAACTCGCTTAGATAAATTTAACATTACAATAATATTCCTTTACCTGTCATGAGCACAACCACCAATACTTAATTTATCATCGGACAGTACCGTGTCGGTAATTCCATTTTCATTCAGGCAAATGTATCGGCGAAGGCACTTTTGGAAAGGTCAGATTGGGTATACACATTCCCACTGATCAAAAAGTAGCCGTCAAAACACTACAAAAGGACAAGATAGCTGAGCCTGCGGACGTGGAAAGGGTCACGCGCTAGATCAATATTCTGAAAATTCTTCGCCACCCGAACGTGATCCAACTCTACGAAGTACTGTGGTTTAGACGCAGATAATCGAAACCAAAGATGATATCCACTTGATTATGGAGTATGCTGATGGTGGGGAGCTTTTCGATTATATCGTCAAAAGAAAGCGACTTGATTAATCCGAAGCCATCTTCTTCATGCAGCAAATTTTATCAGGAGTCGAATATATCCACAAAAACGGCATCGTCCATCGTGATCTAAAGCCTGAGAACTTGCTTTTAGATCAGAATAAGAATCTAAAGATAGTTGATTTTGGACTGTCCAATCAGTATAAAAATTCATAAAAACTGAAGACCGCCTGTGGCTCACCTTGCTACGCTGCTCCTGAAATGATAGCGGGCAAAAAATACGAGTGCATTAAGGTCGACATTTGGTCCTGTGGAATTATCCTTTACGCTATGTTGTGTGGCTATTTGCCTTTTTAAGATCCCAATACAAGTAAACTTTACAAAAAGATAATGGCGGGCGACTACGAAGCCCCTAAACTACTCACTCCTGACTCCAAAGAGATACTTAAGTGCATTCTTAACGTCAGTCCAGAGGCGAGGTTCACTATCGATCAGATAAGAAGCAGCAAGTGGTACAATTTGACCAACAGGAAATATTTAGGGTCTGGGATCATCATGGGGAAGGATCCGATTGAGATTAATGAAAAGCTGGTGCAAAGAATGGCAAAGGATAATTTAGACTCCAACCAAATAAAGAGCTATGTCACGAATAACAGGCATAACTATATCACGGCTTACTATTATCTCCTCAAAAAGAAAGCAGAGCTAAATCCATCCATACTTAACTACGAATCTTCGCCAGCTAAACCTCATCAAAGTCAAAGTAGGGGAGAAAGCCCTCTCATCTTCCGTCCTGATCAAAAACGATAATCTTATATTCCACAGAAGAAATCTGATGGAAAAGAGAAGAGCAATGTCTCAAGAACCAACGATTCATTTGATATTGTTTCGTCTTTAGCCCAAGCACACAAAAACAAATTTATAACCAGTGCGAACCTAGCCCATAAGCACACAAAGCAGGACAGTTTGGATAAGATGTAGCCTCTAAAACTCTTTCCAAAAAAGAAAACAGCCAGCATTTATGACCAGCAGCCACAAACTCCTGTCAATAAGGGGGCTATTACTACCAGAAGCTAGACGGAGGATAAGCTTGAGTTTAGTCTCAATCGGCCGAGTTTTACGCATCATGATACGATTAATCTTAACTTGAAAGACAAACCGACTGCCTGCAGCACTACCAGTGAGATCATATCTGCCAAAGAAGAGGAAAGCAACACCAGCAATAAAAAACGTAGGGAGGTTTCTGATCAACTCAAATAAATTTCCATAAAGATCGACAAGGAAATAATCGAATTAAGAAAACAAAATAACCCTGCCCTAGGAAGTTCTCCAATGAACCCTTCTACTGCCAAAAAAAGGGAACTACTCTCAACAAGTCAAGCAACTTCCACAAAGATTAAAACTCAAGATACATTAAACTCTCCCACACTATCAGTCAATCTAAAGACTAATACAACAACAGTGCAGGGTTCTTGCAATTCAATGGCTACCCCAACCCCTGAAAAATCAAATGAGTCCCGCGAATAGTGCGCGCCTATTCCTAAGGTTCACTGTGGTCCTTTCAACTGCCAGTGTTTGTTTGTGGGTAATCCTCGCAACCTAATTCTGCGCATAGTAAACTATTTAAGTAAGCACCTCAACATGAAATATCAATAGATAGACACCTACTCGATAAAATTATCTGAAAACGAGCAAATCTCAGTGGAATCAATCCAAGGAATTACAGGTTACTACCTCGTTAAGTTTACCATTAGCAGCTCTCTCAATGCTATCATCATCGAATACCTATCGAAATGATCGTTTATTTTTCTATGTCCACTCCTTCTACGGAGGTTGATAACTGATGGCCGTATAAATTATATCCTTAATCATAGCTGTATTATTATAGCATTGCATCAAATGAGCTAAGACAAGATACGCATCCGACTGCCCAACGCAAGGGATAAACTGCAACAATTTTTTCCAGACGACATCCGGGGAGATGTTAAGATCGTATACGGCAAAATTAGCTTCAAGTTGCAAAAACCATTCCTTCGACTATAATCAGGCTACTTCAAGCGTTATCTCACTCAAACTACAGAGCTGTTGGAAATAAAGCCAGAATTCAAAGTAAAGTCTTTCCCGATCTTAGTAAGAGTACTTCGTCAACATACTCAAATGCTTCTATGGATTTAGTATTGAGATTGCCCGCTCGTAGATCTTGGAATACTACCCTATCATCAAATTTTTGGATGTGGAATTGCTGCTGAAACTGCTCAGAGAGGACATGAATTCAAAAGCTGAACAGTATGACATTTTCATTCTTATGCAACTCGCGCATCGGTACGACTAACAGGAGATATTTGAGACCTGCTTGATGCAGCTTTAAAAATAGGGCTATTAACAACTGAGATATGCTAAGCACGAGCTTCTACACTGTCCAACCGAGCTGTTTAAGATGATAATAAAAACACATAACCGCACCAAATCGGACAAAAATCGAGGCATACAGTATATATAAATTGATCAACTGATCAAGGATTTCAGTGAGGAGAAGAGATTTAACGAAAGCCAATACCAATAACTCAAATTTGACTTGATCGACAAACGTTCACTGACCTCTCAAGAATACAAGGAAATCTTCTTGGATGATGTAAAGAGAAAGAAAAATGGCATCGAAACACGCTCTATGATGAGACTGCAGCCCGATAGCGGGCTACTGTACAGTAATACATTAGGAAATACCATATTGACTGGCGGAAAACTCACAGAGTCAGTGATTGAGCCCATGAAGAAGATCAATGATGAGCTTACTCTTGAAATGGAGAACACTTTTGAGAAGAAGAAAAATGAGGAGCTGCAGGCAGAAAATAACTTCCTCTTGACAGAACTTAAATCTTTAAAAGAGGCGACAGCTATCAACAAGAAAAATTATGAGGAGATCAAGGAACAAGTTGAAAGGGTGCAGAGACAGCTCGAGGAAAAGGAAAAGACAGACAAGGAGCAGCAGAACATCATTAAAAGACTTGAGAAAATGTGCATGGAGTTAAAGAAGGACCTATCTGATCGGGGAGAAGTCATCAAGAAACTGGAAGATAAAGTGGCCAAAATGGAAAAACAACCTGAAAAAAAGGGATCTGGCAATTCAAAGTATATAGACTATGGCCAATAAGATTCATCCAAAACCATTCAAAGTCAAATCGTTCCCGGACATCTGCTTAAAGACATAGCTAAGCCAGTCGTATAAATAACTACCACCACGACTGGCTTCAAAAAGGCAAAACAGTCTACTGTTGTACCCGTAGTCGAGCCCAAAGTAGAGGAGTAATACCTTGATGACGAGCAAATTGAGGAACTGTATCAATCACGATTATAGTTTGACCGCGAACCACGCGGGTGTCCTAAACGGCTTCTCCCTAAGCTGGCTAATTTTCTAACAAACGATGGCTTTCAGAAGAAGAAGTTAGAGATGATATTCCGACGTAACTCTAATAATCAATAAATAGTGGGTACTCCTCTTGACATTCGGAACAAAGCTTCAATTTTGGTACTCATTTGCACCAAAAGCAACCAGATTATTGGAGGATTTATATCTATTGAAATTGAGAAAAACTCTTGTGATTACCTTTCAGATGACAGCGCTTTTATATTCAGTCTCACCAAGAACGAGAAGTTTCCCATCAAGAAATCAGCCATCAATGAGGCTGTTTTCATCTCCACTGACTATCTGATTGGCTTCTCTAATGACCTCATGATTAGCTTTGACCCCATTAAGCAGCAGTCAGAATGCTCATGGCCTTGTGCGTACGAGAATGGGAGTGAAAAGCATAATTCAAAGTGGCTGACTGGTTAAGAATCGTCCTTTTCCATAAAGTAGATTGAGGTGTATGAGGTAAAGGAAGAGGAAATGATCATGGATTTATGAACAATTCTTAAATCTGCTTATATATAACAAGGCTAACCCTATTTATGGTTCATTGATTTTTGATTTACCAATGTTGCCTTCACCAAAAAACCAGTAATTAGCTAAATGGACAATTTTTGAAATGTTAATTTGAGTCTTATCTGTCTTGTAATGACAGTTGGCTAGGCTCTATCAAGTTGAAAACGTAAATAAATTATTGCCTTTTTTCAAATTGCATTGTTGAGGGAATATAAAAATAATTTTGCATGACTGAAAGAGTACTCAAGTGCTACAACTGTGGAGGTGAGGGACATTTCGCTAAGGACTGCACCAGTGGTATCCATTAGATAATTCAGAACGAACTGACACCAGGACCTACACTAACAGGGGAGACAGAAACAATGATAGGAACAACGACAGGGGCGAAAGACCTGAGAGGACTGGAGGCAATGGCTGCTTTAACTGTGGAAAGCCTGGACATTTCGCCAGAGATTGCACTGAACCCAGACAAGAGAGACAGGAGAGACCTAGAAGATAGGAAGGAGGTGAGCGAAGATAATTCAGAAGAGAAGGCCCAACTTGTTTCAACTGCCAAAAGAGCGGACATATGGCCAGAGACTGCAAAGCTGGTAAAGGTTGATTTATTCAGAACGACGCGTTGAGTGCTACAACTGCAAGAAAGAGGGCCATATCTCAAGAGATTGCCCCGAAGGAGGTAACAAAAAGAAAAGTGTGGACTGTCACAAGTGCCACGAGATTGGTCACATCGCCAGAGATTGCACCAGTACTTCCCCTTTAATTTTAGATAATTGAGTTGATATGCATCTTATTGACCCTTATTAATCTTCAACCTATCTATAAGCAGCTGAAACTAGCTCAATATTTATTAATTGACCGGCCCTAAATGGGTTATATAATTGATCGTCACCATATAGAATAGCTACCCTTAAATGGTGTTTTACCTTTAAGAAAGATATAATTATTCATCCCATGACATATCAGCAAAATTTAGGCGTTCACAGACTCAACGAATTCGTGCCAACCTACGTTCCTCACTCCGACTACCTGCCTAACAGAGTGGTCGATGTCAATCAACCTGAGGCGCATCAGTGGGTATCGATAATCCTATCTTAGTTGGCTAACTACGAGCAACAAAAGAGACTAGGACAAGTCTACACGCAAAAACCGGCTGAGTTTAACCCCAACAGATACGTTTCAGTACGTACTTACGAGAACGTGGTCGTCAACCAACCCATCTCTGAAGTTGAATTTAACAGCAGAGTTAGAAGAGTTTGATCTGAATATCATCCATTATTTTATAAGACAACTTGATGCTTATGAACCTCGATGAAGAAACTCAATATGATGTTTAGTTGGTGGGGTATGCCAAATATTGAAAAATATGATAAATCACTTTTTATGAATAAAGTAAACTCAATACGACAAAGATACCGTTTAATTGACTCGATTGAATAGTATTTTGAAGTATTGGTTTACGCATTATTCAATATATGCAATATATTGGTAACCAAATCATGGGGTT
>Ga0302186_10000176_pt1 | contig 58695 bp, 22 predicted proteins | sample II_Bog_E1_2_FD_198782 | JGI IMG/M metagenome (GOLD analysis project Ga0302186, IMG submission 198782) | Peat permafrost microbial communities from Stordalen Mire near Abisko, Sweden - II_Bog_E1_1 | ecosystem: Environmental > Terrestrial > Soil > Wetlands > Peat | place: Sweden: Abisko...
AACCCCAACCCCAATTTAATCTATTTTAATATTGAATAAACAATAATATCCTTCTTTATTTAAATTTTTATATTGCTCACGGCATTAGCATCGTAATAATCAGTTTAAAATAGAGTTTGTTGTGAGTTTTTAACTATTTAAAGGATATCATAGAAATTAATTGGATGGCATTTGACCAAATCATTAAATTGTCTTGAATGGGTCTCAAATCAATTTTGTATGATAAGATCATAAAATAATCAATTGAGTATATTTTCAAGAGTATGCTCAATTATCAGAGCTTGCATCAATAGTAATCTGTCGAGAGAGCTATCATCATTTTTTAGACATAACTATTTACCAAGAGGAAAGGAATCTAAAAGACTTTGATCATCCTTTGAAGTCAAATTTGAAAATCTTTTTTTTAGAGCAGGGTCTTCAATCATGCCCTTCGAAACTGGTGGAGATGGACACTTTTCCAGCATTTTATTAGAATTTGGAGCCAATAGGCAATTCCAATCAAATTATTCTTAATTTTGCTAGTTTAGTGTACTTTCAGAAACGTTAGTTTCAATTTTGTTGGTTAACAACTATGAATTGGCCATATCAATTCCTCCATAAAAGAGTTGATCTTTTTGTTGTATCTTGTATTTTTCATATTAGCTGTTGATTTTCGATAACTCTAAAGTCAATTATTAATTTTCTTCTTCTAAACTTCTATTTCTCGTTTCCAGTTAATATATTACCTGCTCTAACTCATTTTTATCATTAGCGCTCTTCTCTAATTCTTTGTTTAATTCTTTAATTCGTTTTTCTTTCTTTTTCAATAAAGATTCAAGTTGTTCAATCATCAACTCCATTCCTTCTGTATCTACTGGATTCACTGTATCCATCCTATTTATATTGCCTTCTTGAAGTAAATTTTCCTCAAGAATGTTCAACTTGCGAGTTAGTGACTTAAAGTCATAAACATCAATCGTAATTTCCGAAGTAGTTTCTTTCTTGTTTTTTCCAATGCTATTTAGTAAGCTTTTAATCTACTTAATCCTACCTATTGATTTTACGAGCCTCTCTTATAAATTCAATTATTTTGAAGAAATACGTAGAGTTTTCTCATCCTAATCAACTTTGTGATTTTAGCCTGCGAATATTATCAGTTCATATATGATAAACTTAAGCAGTGAAGAATGATTGATCTTCTATATCTCATTTTTCCCGATGATTGCATTCACTTTTTTTTGAGAATCCGCTATTTGTTGTACCACATCCATTGACTTCAGGTTAGTAAGTGTCATCCATATCGATTATATTTTCTCTTTAATTGACTTGTTGTTCATATTAATAATTAAGCTTTTAAAAATTATAAAACTGAGTTTATAAAATATAACAAATAAATTGTTAAATTTAATTAGTATAAATGTGTAGTGCAGTTTTATGAATGGATATTATTTTAGTGAAATCTTCTCTTTTTATTCTTACTTTTTTATTTAAATAATAATTAATTATGATCATGCTTAGGAGTTTTGATGTTTCTTTCAGGAAAAATAAATATTAGAGTATTTTATTAAAAGTATTTATAGGAAATATTACTATTCTCTTAATGTTATCTTTTAATTTTTTGATCATTAGATCATTGATCAAATCGATATGATGGTAGACATAAATTTCTGGTTTCAGCGTTCGTCTTTTGACTTCAGTATAGTCATTGCTCCATTCTTCAATGTAGTATTTAGATGCTTGAGCTTCATTACTCTTTTTTTTGAAATTAGGATTCGATCTATCTATATCAATAAAATAATCGGTAGATGAAGAAAATCTCTTTTCAAAAATTAACACCAAATATAGCAGAAAATCAGTCTGGAGAAGATGGATGTATTCGATGATAAGATATCCCAATTTAATTTAACTGTAGAGAAAATAACATTCTGCACTTTAAATGATATTTGCATCCAATTTTACATTTTTTAGATAATGATCTTCTCTTCAAAAAGATGAATTCGCTCAATATTTGCAATTAATTGTACTATACTTCTCATCGCATCTCGGCATGCATTTTGGGGAATATTCCAGCATCATGTTTTCAAAATAGGAGGAAAAGGAGGATTTATAGAATATGAGCATCTCAACTTTTTATTCTCTCTTGGCCACAACAAAATCCACCCGCTGAAATAGTAACACAAAAGATATGCCATTAATGGTGGAATCAATTTTAAATTAGAAAGAGGAGATCTCCTAATTTATGATTAGTACCATGAGGAGATACAAGCTTGCCTTAAATTAAAAGGATTTACAAGCAGCCTTGAATATCAAAGTGTCCTTCCTATTTCAGAGTTATCTAATACTGGATATAGACTCTATTAGAGGAAAATATATAAATGATTTTCAATAAATATCGCAATTTAATTTTGACTCAAACATCTTAACGAATAGATTTCAGTTCGCTTTCTGACATATAAGCACCTCTAAACAGTTATTTTTAAAAATTTATATGAAGAATTTATATCGGAATTCATCAAAAAAATTAAAAAATGAGTTAAAAAAGTAGTGCATAATCAAAGATATTATAATCTATTAATACAATGCTTTCTAGGATCAACTCCTCTTAAGATCAATATTTTGACTGGAAAATAGCAGACACATACAATGCCTTCATCAAAACTGAGTCCTCCCTCTAAGGTTATTATTATAATTCATAATTAGGGTAATTCTTCTTTTAACAGGAACCCTCGGTTCATCTACCTTTCCATGAAGAGATCTATCATTAGCAACAGCCAGATCCAGATCCAGAGGAGATATCCAATTCGAATGACACTACAATGACCCACAAAACCAGAAGGAAGGAAGGATAGGAAAAGGATTATGGCAAGCACATCTTCCCAAACATGGTAAGTAAGCTGTATAAGTTAATTTTCAAAACATTTAAACACCAGACTCAGGCTTATTGCTCAGAGAGAGGTTGGAATTTTAAGGATGTTCAAAAGGAGTTTTAATTTTCGAAGTTCACTCCCTCGTCGCTGTCAAGAAAGTACCTCCCCGCCGATAGTAATCGTATGATTATGATTCGGCAAATATTTTTTTCTTTGCTTTAAATAATGCTGAGAAGAAGATATGTTTTATCCATATTGCGAACGGGCAAGATGGATAAAATTGAAAGGTACATTGAATTCAAAAAATACGTGCTCTACTTCAGGAACCATTTCGAATGATCTGCATCCATCCATCAACCTTCATTATTCCCGATCAATTATTTTATCAGATAATATGTATGTTGATTAAATTTTCAATCAATCCTCTAAAACTAATAATTTTGGCTTTATTTTTAGTTATCTTTAAATATTTTATTTCAACAAATTTTAATAGCAAATCAAATTGTAAAAACTTCAAGTTCAGTTAAATCAATGTAAAAATCCTCAACGGCCAATAACAATAAGATAAAAGATTTTTCCAACTTTCCTAAAGTTCACCGAAGAAATGGTAAATTTATTTTTAAGTTGTAATATGCTTGACAAATAAACTTTTTCTTAAAGGCAATTGTTTTTAAAGAAAAGATTATCTAATAACGATATTAATATTCATCAATACTTTTAAATTATTTATTTATACATTGAATAAGTCATCATTATTAGATTTATCAGATATGAGGAATGTTTTTTGTAAGGTCACTTTGAAAGTGATTTTGTTGCAATAAACTTGGATGACAATATTTCAATAATTTTTACGAAAAAGAAGGATTAATGGTAAATTAATGATTAGCCTTCCCTTTAAAATTAACTAAATTTGTGCTTCCATTCTGCTTAGTAATTTCTGATTGATTGAAGCATCCAGTAATACCAAAGTTTGTCTAATCCTGCTTTGTTGTCTTTGTTTATTGGGGATTAATACATTATTTTGATTTCTTCTGTTTAAATTAAAAACAATAATCGTGATAAGATGCTTATGACTTAATGCTTTCTATACTCTTTTCACTTCCTGATTAAATAACAGCTTTGTTATCTATAAATTTAAGTTTTTTCTTTTCTCTAGACGAGTTCCCTTTTATTGTATTTGGTGAACTGTCTGTACCTTTATGATTGATCTTTTATTAATTATCAATATCTTTTACCAAAGCAGAAGGAATATACTATTATTTCTTTTCCAATTCAGTTGAAAAGATACTATTGAAAATGAATTAACCTGTTAGATCTTCATCACTAAAAATATTTTACTTTTATCTTTTCAATAGACCTCCATCAGCTATTTAATTATTATATTTTTTAGTATTTCCGAGGGCAACTGATTCGTTTATTTGCTCTAATAATGTTGAACTGCTATACATATTTCTGAATTAATTAAAGTATGAGGTATTTGTCTCCTACTCTTTATGAATTATACAAATTGTTTATCTTTGATTGAATATTTATTATATCTTTTGAGTTTTATAAGATCTTGTAAGCTCCATACAAATAATTGATTTTAAATAATCTAAGTTAGGATGTGTATACTTTAAATTTGCTTTTAATTTATAAGACGACTTACAAATTGCTGATATTACTTGTAATTTTATCCGTTTGCTAAAAATTAATTCTTATGGGCAGAATCTGCCTCTTTATTGACATCTTTCTTGATTTCTTTCGTGCTTAAACTTTTTGGTAAAGAAATATCTCTGAAAATTAAGCTCTGATGTATATATTTGGTAACCTTTTAACTCATAATCATTACATTGCTTCCAAAAGCAGAAAAGACTGAGATGAAATCATTATAAATATTCTTGATCCCTTCATTATTAAACTCGATAATCCGTCGAATCATTATCTCTTGAATCTTTTCATAATCCTTTTCCGCATGTAATAATTTTTAATAATTCTAAATTAAGTTCATCACTACCCTTTAGACTCGTTCGTATTAATTAGGCTTAACTTTTATTAAGGGTTGCTTTTATAAATTGGTTTTCAGCAAACTTACCTTCTTCTTATAGTGATCTAAATTTTAAGCGCACTATAAATATCTTTACTTTATCTTCTTTAGATTGGGCTCATATGATTCTCCTTTATTTTACATGGTTTTTGAGAGAGATAGTGCTTATTAAGAGAGATTTTGAAGTAAAGAGTTTATTTCACCTGATAGCACTGCCATCACATTTCCAGACAGTTTAGTTCCCTTGGTAAGAGTTAGAAAATTATCAGTCAGATCTAATATGCTACTTTTAATAACATTCAACGATTGATAAATTTTTTTATGACTCGATTGTGCTTTTTCTCTGAGCTTTAATATTTTTTTCTGCTAATTTTCTAGCTGTTCGAGTGACAAGTCATTTTCGAGATGTATCCCTCCAAAAATATGTTTTAGCTGAATAAACGAGTAAAATACCTAATAATTGAGTTCTGATGATGTCATTTTACTAAAGTAAAATAATTATACAAAATGATGAGATATTAGTAGATTAATAAATGAAAATTGCAATTGGGAATGAAAATTTAAATGATGGAGATATTATCCTTAAATTTTATTTGAACTTAGAGCTTTTTGTTTTTAATTTTAATATGTTTAGATTTGAAGTTGAATTATAAGTTGATGATTTATTTTGGTGTGGAAATCATTAGGTAACATAATCAAATCAAAACAAAACGAAAAAAGAGGAAATTAATTAATTTTGAAAAATTATATGATTTTTTTGTTTATTTTTATTTGAAATTACTATGAATTCATAATTTAAAATTATTAGGAAAGTTATTAGATCTTAAGATTATCATTACATCATTACTTATACGTTTTCCAGCCGCATGAGCCTAAAATATATCAGCAAACCTTCCTGAAGGAGACTTTGAAAGATTTTAAGGATTTTATCATGGTAAATATAAAAGAAAATAATTTCAAAAAAGAAATTAATTAAAAATGAATTAGATTAAACAATAGTAATAATCTCGAAAATCGCGGTAAATTACATTTTTCAAATTTCGTTATTTGCAAATTAACTTAAGTTGTATTGATAAATTTTCAACAAATTTAAATCGATCACCTTTATCCTAATATTCCTCTCGGTTTCTTTTTATAGAATGGTATTTGGTAAATTATTTGATACTCTTTAATTTGTTTTTAGGTCATTGAGTTAACATAATAAATTTGAAAAATAATGATCAATTACAAACAGAATTACATCTTTTCTATTTTTTATTAGCCATTTCGCTAACTTCCGTCTTATACTTTGATATTTTTCGATTAGGTCGACGTTCTTGCGAGGTTGCTTCCTTCATTTGAACTGTTTTAATCAACTCTAACTACACATCAAAATACCTCGAATAGAATTATCATGGCTGATTGGGTTGGGTCTGCTTAAATTTTGATCATAGCTCCGCTTTTTATTTACCACTATATTATTAGAAAGATTAATCTGAATAGCTCCATCAACGAACTACAGTTGACCCCGACTCTTTTTGTCACTCAATTTTTTGCTGCGCTAATTGTATTTATCCATTAGATGACGGCTTTTCGTATTGACCTTAGTCTTCCTGCCAGCATAGTAATCTTTATATATTTGATCGTTTATTGTGGCATAGTTGCAGAGCTGAGATTTGTTTTTTTCCTTCTCTTCATCGCATCTTAATAGTTTTTTTATTAATTATCTTCTTTACTAATCGATTTCTCTCATGCTCTAAGTCATAAAATAACTACTTCGAATAGTTGGTGATATTTTAATTCTTCCACATCTAATTTCTTTTACAGTTCCTCCACCTTTTCCTCGAGGCAATCCATATAAATTTTAAGTTGTTGTTATATTCTTACGTGTTTCCTCACTTCTCCCTATGATTTTTGTGCAGCCGCCTCTAGTACTCTATAATCCTCTTTTGCAATATCGCTAAATTAATATCAAACTACATTGAATTGATTTGCTGCAGCTGATTAATATGGTTAAGCATTGAATAAATAAAATACTCCAAGAACTATAAAATGTTCTGCTCAGTCGACACCAGTAACTCGTATTTGGTCTGTAAAGAAGCCATTATTTGTTAATTCAATACGCTTTTAGCCGATCTCATTATCTGAATTGAGTAGATCGTACCTTAATGGATAGTTTTTGAAGCAACGGCTACAGTTAGTATTCTTTCCTATCGGATGATTGAGAAGATTAACTATCGCTTTTGATCAGAATATTCATTCTTATCTTAATTAAGCAGTTATTATATTGAAAAGAATTCATTGTCAAATTGAATAATCTTTAATCAAACCTAAACAAAAGAAATATGCCTTAAACAAGGTTTTGCGGATACATTTTGATAAAAATATTTGCTGATAATATTAATTAAATTATATTTTCTTGTAAACTATTCTTTTATAACAAATTCAAAAGAAAGGAAAAAATAACAAATTATTATACCATAAATAATCATATAGTTATGCAAAGTTGTGGAGTAATAACATAAAAATAGTAAGGTAAATCAATTGATCATCGAGCCTATCAGGCCCTTTCAAAGTGAACTAAAGGCTAAGTTACTGATTTAATTTTAGGCTATGGTGATTTGTCATCCTATAAAAACCGCCTGCTCGACTTTACTTCTTTTCTTTCATGGTGCTACTCAGGCTATTCCTCCAGTTCTTAATATTTAAAACTATTTTTTTTATTAATTTTTTATAAGTCTGAAACCTAAGATCGATATTAGAAAGCATCTTCCTCTTCGTTACTGTTCTCTGAATCATTTGTATCTATCATTCCTAAGATATCTGCAGCACTGCATTGTGGTGAAATTGAGTAAAAAGGTCTTTAGTTCAGATCCACTTTAGCAAGAATCTAAGCCTTCTTATTGAAGTACTATAATTTGTGGTCTGCTTCGTCAAAATCAAAAACTAGTTATTTTTAATGAACCGAACCGAGTTCAGTATTGATTGAGGCTATTATCTTTTTGAGGGTTCTATTTTTTATTTGAAGAATTGAAAGATACTAAACATCCACGTTGAGCAAAGTTTGTAGATCATCGTCTTCCAGACCTAAACTTTTTAAACTTTCAACATACTATTGGTTCATACTGAGAAACTTCTACTCATAGGCAAGATAAGGTTGCTATAGTTGATGATCAGAATGCCCACACCAATGAACAGTTTGCTCATTGACTGAAATATCAGTCAAGTATTCGTTAAATTACATAGCAATAATCTCATAATTTTCAGGGTGTGAATCAAAAAACAGACCGATTTATGTGGATGTGCTCAACTGGCCTTTAAATACTTTAGCAGCAAGTGTATACTCGTAGTTGTTTAATTCCAAACAATTGTAAATTTTACTAAAATAAGATAAAGTATACCCAAAATGGAACTCATCATCACTGCATTTATCTTTAATCTATGTTTTGAGATGACTGTTTCGAATTTTAGCCAGACAGTACATGTACGTCTCCATACTTTAAGAATGCAAGTGATTCATTTTTAAGTACCACTTGGTGAGAGCTGGTCTCCAGAAATTATACTTGGGCTTTTTAGAGTCTTATTCGATCGATTCATGATAGATGTTATCATACATTCTGAAAACAAATGATAGGTATTCCTAAACTCCCAGTATATAGTTGCGGTATATTGAATAACGCAAGAGTAATTCGATTAAACGCTCTAATGGATCGTTAATTTGGTTGATGTAGTCATGTGTAGCCTATATCATGATGTCAGTAAGGGCAAACAGAGAAACTATGAAATTATGTAGTTAGTTATTATCTATGAAGAATTCTTCAAAATTTTCATAGTTTATCTCATAGGGAGTATATCTGATTTTTATTATTTTGTGGAGTAATTACGATCCAATTATGTGCTTTTCCTTCAAGATGTTCATAAATTGCTTCAGATATTCTTATTCTTTTTAAACATTTAGAAACTATTGAAGCTTTTCGAAGCATGAGTATTCTTCTTCTTCTGATCTGTACGTGCAATCGACAAGAAACAACTGAAAAGGGCTACTACAGTACATTCCCTCCGTTTCCCGCTTAAGCTTAGGAATTGGAAGATCGGGATCTACGATCAAATTGATCAAAATATCCATTTAGCTACTGATAGCTGGCACAACTTATTGAAGTGTTGCCATAATTTTATTGATTTCCTTATGATATTTCAGAAACTGATTTGACTCAGACTGTGCGATAGCTGCAACTTTCGATATCTCGATCTTTTGAAACTCTTCCTCGCAGTAAAAGGTAAAATATAGCGATTTGTCAGCACAGTTGATATAGTTATTGATAAAATCGAAATTTTGTATGAGAGAGATGAAATAATTTTTGATGGAACATTTGCGATAAGCTTCGGAAATTGAGGTAATCTAATCTTTACTGAGGTAACTAAGAAGAGTTAGGGCCACACTTCGACAGTTTGGTTTGTCCAAAGCCTAGATAATATGGCAAAGGGATGAGCTTTTGTTCATTGAAGCAAGTTTTTGGGAATAATTAACTATTAAAATATTATAAATTAAAATTCTTTCATACGAGAGCTTTATAGCTGTTCAACTGGAAGTCAGTAATAAAAAACCCAATGGCTAAGAAGGATGAATTCTGATAGTAAGGGCAACAACTTTCAATTTTCCTTATGGAATAAAATACCCTAATTATAATTCTAATATTATAATTCTTCCAAATGTTTGTTGGTCGGGTCTTTACCTAAGCTACGTATAAAATATATCAGAAATTATGAGTCCATAATATTAGAGGAGCAGGTTGGATAAAGTGAATCTTGAGGAGGTTTGCTTGATTAGTAATTATCAGTGACATGAAGGGTCTTGAAGGCTATATTTTGTAAATATTTTATATTTATGGTGGGCAGTCTTGGAACTTTATTATTTCCTTACAATTTATAAAATTCTTTTATAATTGATATTTTACAATAACTCTTTATCATCTGTTTATTTGAAATAATTATTTGTTAAAATACCAAAGAACTACCTTTCAACAATCAAACAGAAAAGCTCTGATGACAAATCTAATGCTGTTACTTTTTTATTAAATATATCTATGCTCTTCTTAACTTATTTGATTAACACTACACTTAGAATATATTCATTTGATTCGATATAATAAAACGAAAACCGTATATCTCTTTTCATTTTGGAATTATTCAAGTTATGTTTATATTTTTTTAACTTTTTTATTTTTATTTATCAATAAAGTTCATCTTGCCAATTCGAATAGATAAATATCAACTCCTAATTAGCTATCATTATGACGGGAAAGTAATCCATTATTCACATCTCTTCCTTCCTTGATAGTAAATAATTTAACTCCAACAACTTATATCATTGATCATTTCAACATTTTGTTTTATAGAATCGATTAAGTTGTAAAATACTCCTTTGACTATTACAATATTCAAAGAACCTCTTCAACTTAAATATTGTTGGTCACCTCCTTAAAGGTTAGTTAGAAATAAATTATAATTGATGTTCAATTCTTTCGAAATATATTATCTATTATCAAATGTAGCTGCTGAAGGATCCAGGAAATACTCGGGTATGTAAATCACTTGCTTTGCCTCCCCAACGTCCTCTCCGTTCATAGCTCCTCTTTCAGAAGGGAGCAATTCATGTAACTCTATTAAAAGAGTTTTTACGGAAGGAAGGCCGTGTTGCCTACGAGGACTACAAACGAATTATTCAATAAGCAACCATTATATTCAGTAGAGATTTATTTAAGTAGAAGAGGAACCTAATTTATTAGCGATCGAAGACCCAGTCACCATCGTTGGGGATATCCATGGTCAGTTCTATGATTTTTTGAAACTACTAGAGGCAGAAGTTGGTGGCAATTGCGAAACCTCAAAATATATATTTTTAGGAGATTATGTGGATCGAGGCAATTTTTCAATCGAGGTGCTTCTCTTAATTCTAGCAATGAAGATTACAAGACCAAAACATGTAATTTTGTTGAGAGGCAACCACTAATGCCGCCAACTAACTTCCTATTTTAACTTTCGACAAGAATGTACTTACTGTTATATTAAGGCCTAACCAAATACAATCAATAAGCCTACGAATTAACTATGAATATGTTCGACCATATCCCTCTTGCTTGCCTTATTAATAAAAAATTCCTCTGCGTGCATGGGGGTATCTCCTATGAACTCAAGACAGTTTTTTCAATTTTATTCAGCTAGATGATATACGAAAAATAGAACGCACGAGATAGATTCCCAAAACTGGTCTTTTTTGCGATCTTATGTGGGCTGACCCAGTGGATAGCAAAACTGGTCACTGTTAGACTTTGGTAAAGCATAATGAGGTGCGTGGCTGCAGTTATTACTTTGGATACGAGTTGACTCACAGTTTTTTCTAAAAAAATAAAATAATCTCCATAATTCGAGCCCATGAAGCTCAAGCATAGGGGTTTAAGATGTACAAGTGGTCAGGAGTAGATAAGTTTCCTGCAGTAATAACTTTGTTTAGCGCTCCTAACTATTGTGATTTCTACAACAACAAAGGCGCTGTTATTAAATTTGAGGTACATCTATATTTGAAATAGAATAATACATTGAATATTCAACAATTTGTCGAAAGTCCACACCCCTATCTGCTCCCAAACTTTATGAACCTTTTCACTTGGAGCATTCCCTTTGTAATAGAAAAGTGCACAGAAGTTCTCTACCATCTCGTCAAACCAGATCAAAAATATTCTTCGTAGTAACAGCAACTCCCCCCTGAATTTTTCTTCCAAAAGGATTTACTTTAGAAGTTATTAATGTAAACAAAGATTACAACTACTGGTCATATGGATATGGTATCTATGAATGGCAGCTGCCCAGATGACAAACTTATATAAACTGGCAAATTTACAGAAGGAGAAAAGTCAACATTCGAGTAAAAGAAGAAAATCGATCGCATGAATGAAGGACGGCAATGGGCGAACCCCTGATACTTTATAATTTACTTGATTGCACAAACTATGTGCTTCTCAACCTCTCCCACATTATCATATTATCATTTGAACTAAGATAGCTGATATAATATATTCAATTTATATTGAAACCGTTTTATTTAATGATATATTTAAAACTATCATATAATCAGAGAAATTCAAGCCAATCCAATAATAGACAAACGTGTTAGATAACCCTCTTCGCAGAGTCGGCAAAAAACTGTCTTCGACATCGATAGTACTTCACCACGCGAGTTAAATATATAAGTGCCATTCCCTCTCCGCAAACATCCCATCTCATCCAGCCAACAGTGCATTCCTTAATTGTTTTATTTGTATAGCGATTTTCGAAGTTTTTCATACTCTGCAGAAGTATTATCAAAAGAGTAGTCTTGCATTGATTTGGTTGGTGACCCATGCATCAAGTGAGTTTCTAAATCTTTGACAAATTTGGACTAACTAATATACTAGTTAGCTTAGAACGGCGACAGTTTTTCATAACGACCAGCTTCAACGCGAAAAGTTTATCTTGGAATTAATTCTCTCTCAAGTTGCTGGTTTCTATTCTCCAGTTCCTGATTTATTGGGGTTTTAATTTTAATAAACGGATTATTATTGATATTATTCTGTTAAAGCAATTCATTCGAAGAGCACTCAGATTAATAATCGAGAAGAGTCATCAGCTCCCTACTTTATTGAGACTGATGCATTTTTATATTGCTTTGTACGCGGCTCATCGAGCTTTCCTGAATCTAAGAATGACGATGAGTGCAGGACACAAACTATTTCAGATAAAGCTATAAATTTTATTGCTTTAGTTTCGATATTCTCAACCCCTAATATACGTTGCGCATCGTGTTGAAGAAGAGATCCACTTTTTTCTACAATTTGCAAAATTGTAGTAATCCACTGTTTATCTCGTGCATTACTAAGTACCCCCTTTGTATTAAGGTTTCTACAACTTTTTCTATCGCAGTAATATGTTAATTATTGTGAACTAATAGTTCGTATAACTTTAACAGCAACATCTTTAATTATGTCTGGGTCTTGCTGTCGAAATAGCTGAATTCATTCACATGACTATACAGTCTCATTCTTTATTTTTTATCTTTTGCTGGATTTCTGTCGATTCTATCAACAATCACTTGTGTGGCTTTAAGAAATACTGGTTTTTGATTAGGAGATAAAGCGTGCTTACCGTGTTTGCCTTCAATGTTTTTAGTACCAATAGACGAAATCTTTTACCGATCAGCAACACCATTGAAATTAATATGTTAATAGAAGCTAGCCTGCTTTCTTTCTCTGTGTTCTCCTTTCATTTGATTAAATTTACTATCTTCAAGATCTTCCCCCATTTCTCTGATCTCGTCCAGTCCCTCTTGTTTCTCCTCCTCCTTAAATTAATACCCTTCTCTCTTTCTCTCTCCAAAGATGGTGTTCCTCTTTCTAGTTTCTTTATTTTTGAGAGAGTATTTCATGCTGATTTAGCATATTATAAAAAGCAAATCATATCATATCATTCGTGATGCAATTGAGCATACAACGTTCTTTTCTAATTTATCAATTGCTCAATCATCGACTTTCTCTGCAGTAACTGATCACTCATCACTTTTTAGATATTTCTATTCTATTCTCGAAGGATCCGAATTGATACCTGATTATTTTCGATCTAACGTTGGGCCATTGCTCTCTCGTGGTCGGCGCACTCATATTTTCGCTTCATAGATTATAACTTTGCCTACAATTCATGTAACTGTTATTTTTGTGAAATCCGTTCATGTGATATGGCTTCAGCTTCTTTTTCTTTGAAAGCCTTCTAATTTTTATGCGTCTAAATTTGTGTTGTGAGTTGATTTTGTACTTTGTGCAGTCTTTCTCGTTCTGTTCGTTCTTGATTCAACAGCATATGATTATCTTCTAAAACTTGTTGAAGTTTGATACATTTTTGTTACAAATTTTCAATCTATATATTTTTCAAAGTCAACTTTTCAATGCTTGATGATAATTAGTTAGCCAACTACTGAATCTTTGCTTGAAGTGAGCCGATAGCTTCTCCTTTACGATTTTAATATATTTGAATTATTTCATTAAATTATTTTTTTGCTTTTTATTACTGCAACCGCCCTTTTGAAATCTAATCTTTAAAGATAGTAGATTGCTCTTCAAGAGCTGCTTTTTGCTGTTACAAGGCCAACTTATGCTCGAGCATCATTTTCATTCTTTCTTCAGTGAGTCTTAACTGTTCTTCACTTCTCTCTAAATTTTACGAAAGCTATTTGTTCTCTTATTCCAAAAGACTATTTTTCTCTTCCAATTCAGAGATTTGATTTTGAATAGTGTGGACTTCACTCACAATTTTAATTCTCTTTTCCTCATAGACATTTATTCGTTCCGTTAATCTTTTCAAAGTTTCATCTTTTTATTCAATTATCTTAGCTAACTTCTGATAATTATTGTTTTCTTACGGTTGTGATGCAAATTGTCTGCGTTCTTCTTACAAAATTCCATTTAGCATTGATATTTATTTTTCTTTAATTTATAACTATTTAATGTATTGCTCTCTTAGCATATCAGTCCTTTTCTGCTATTAACGTAATTACTGTATGATTTTATTGGCATCCTATAAGGACTTATTTTGTTGTTGAGTTTCCATTCTACATTGCTTATCGCTTTCACAGCTCATTTTGTAGATTTTGTCGGATAGTTAATTATTGCTTGCTCTTAGAAATGTTAAAACCCTCTCCAGCTCATTCTTTTCAACGCTTAAGTGATCGATACGTCCCCTTAAATTTTGTAATTGAGCTTCAACCAATGTCGAAAATTATCTGTATTTTACCTCTATTTTATTCTCCTGATCCCTTTTGGTTGACGCTTCAACTTATTCCCTATAAATTTCAATTTCTTCCATGATGCGTACGGACTCATCTTTTACTAGTTTAATAGTTGACTTGAGTTCAGAAATGCACTTGTTCTTGAGATTAATTTAGCACTCATATAAACTCTTTTATTGCTATATTAGTTCAGCATTGCGCTTAGTACTTTCTTGGAGAGAACTCAATTATTCACAGAGTGAAAATCTAGCAGACTATGAATTCTTCAACTGAACTTCAACTGATTCTATTTTACATGAAAGCTGCGAGTACTGTAGATAAGTTTTTTAATTTTCGGCGAGAAGGCTCTCAATTTTTTAATTTCTTAAAGTTAATGTATTCTTTTGTTACTAAAATTTATCCTTCCATACCTAAAGGCTAGCCTCACAATTTTATAACTTTGTCAGTACCTCAGCATATTTTCCTTGCCACTCCAATTTACTCTCCCCAAAACTTTTTTAAATTTATCTGACTTTACCATTCAGTTGATTTACTTATTACTGATAATTATTAATTGCAATTTGTTGTTCAATATTTTTAAGTTATTTTTATCCAATGACTGTTTTGTACATTTCATTCTAGTGAGTAATCTTGGTAAACTATTGTTTGCTTGCTTCCAAATTCATTTGTTTTTATTGTTTTATTGAATTTAACTCATGTTGTAATTCAGTGTTCCTCATTACGATATCATCATGTCTCTTTTTGACAACTTCCAAAGTTCCATTCACCTACTACTCAATGGCTGTCTTTTATCGCGAGAGCCATTCCAGTCGTGTCTATAGTTTTTACTTTTATTTTATCCATTTTGACTTCTATTATTGAAAAGACAGCTGCTGAGCATTAAAGGTAGTGATCATTTATTGATTCGACCTTGAAATTTATTGCAGTTGTGCTTAGATTTCCTAAATTTTATTTTACAAATTCCTATTTTATTTGGCTAAATTGACTCGGTCTTCAAACAGTCTTTTATTCTATATTTGAAGTTTTTCTGAGTTTTCCTAAATGTGATAGTTTTCTTTCTCTAAGTTCTCAATTTTCTATAAAAGATTCGCTTTTTAAGATTGCAAATTGGTTAGAGTCATATCAATTTTTTATTTTTCCAATTGTTCTTCCATGGTAGTTGCATCCCATTTCAATCTTTCCCTCTTAATCTCTTAATAAAGTTCCTGGCATTTTTGCTCCATTGATCCGAGACTTCCAAGTTTAACCCTTGTATCACTTAAATCCATGCTAGCCTATCTTAACTCGTCTTGTAACCTTTAGCATTGTTATTATAAGATGAGTTTTTCTTGTAAAAAATCCTCCTTTTCTTGAGCAAAACCCGTGATTTATAATTACATTTTGGCTTGTTTGCTTTTTCCTTCCTCAAATTAGAAGTTAAGTTTTTGTAGAGATGCTGACAGTTATTTCTTCTCCTCTTGTAGTTTTTCTATTTAAATCAATTTCTCATCTGATTTCTTCATTTCTTCTGTCATTCCTTTAGAGAGAGATTATCTCTTCATTTTTTCATCATTAATAGTCAATCTGCATGTACTAAGCTATTAGTTAAGAGATTAAATAACCTCCCTTTGCTACTGCAACTCGCGATAGGTCTGTTCGCAACTCAAGTGTTTATGCGTCAAATCATTGAGTTCTTTCTTTATAGTTTGACTAAATTCTGCAGTCTGTTTGGCATATAACTGAGATTGAATATGCGCTTCTTACAATTTAAAATTAGTCTATCGTTGAATCTCAAGCTGCTCTTGCAATTCATTGATTTGATTCTTTAAATTCGCACATAATTTATCTGACTCTTGTTGCTCTCGTCGTGAAAGATCGTGCTTTTGATCTCGATGCTACTAAATAGATAATTTAGAAATGACATCCTTCATTTCTCGCATGTCCTCCTTCAGGACTGATATTTAGCAAGCATTATATTCTTTGAGTGCTCCAAAACGCATTCCCTCGTCCAGATGTTTGTACTGTTTCATCCGTTCTACTTCTTACTGTATAAACTTTTTCTTCCGTTGTTTCCGCAAAGATCGATTATCATCATGACCTACCCTTTATTTGACTTCTCTATTTTTTCCTTATTTGCACTCTTTTCCTTCGTTTTCCTTACCACAACAAGGCCGTTTAAAGCCTCCCCTGAGTTGTGCGTTTAATCTTAATTTTTCAGTGACTGAAAATAAGGGCATCTCATCACAACATAATTTTTTGCGAGATAATGACATTGAAATAATCGTTAAATTAATAATTATAATACTAGATAAAGCTGCAATCACACAATATTAAAGGAAAATCACGAACCACCATAAAAAACAGAACGGATGGGTAAAGAGTCTCCACCATGACCGAGCGACTCTCTCCATATCGAGGATACTAGATCACTTGAATTCTTTTGACGTTCACGAAGCCGCTGCATTGTATCTAGCTTTTTGTTGACGACTAAAGTTGGTTGATAATGAGGTATTGAACGTTAACGCTGAGAAGGAGGTGGGTGTATTCTACGCAAGCGTTCAAGATGAGCCTCTTTCCTTCGATCGGATAGAACACATAGCATTGGAAATTCCTCTTCTTCTTTCTTTTAATATCGATAATGAAATTCATAGCTGGCAAACTCCTTCTCCCTTAAAGTAGATCTGAACTCGGTTCCAGGTTTGCTTTTTGAAACCGAACCAGGAAATCCCAATTCTAACGATTAATTTAAATAAGACCGATTTGGTTTCGCTTATAAAGTCTTGCCTTGCCTGGAATACTATCCACCTCTTTTTTTGAACATTGGTTCTAATAGACTTTTCCGAAATGAATTAGTTTTTTCATTTTTTAAAGCAATTAAGGGAGGCTTTTATACTCGTGGTATTTATAGCTCTTTCTCCGGAACCTTATCTTCGAGGGTTGTTTATTATTTTGTCTATCTCTTCAGTTTCTTCTTCTTCTTTGGCTTTTTTAAAGATGCATTTTGCTTTAATTTGGTTATTTCTTCCTCTGTCAATTTCTATTCTGGTTTTAGATTAAAGCAAGCCTATACTATGGGACATCTAGGCAAAATATTGCCTATTTTTTCGCTTAGCTCAATTTAATCACATGCTGGCTATGAGTCTGAGCCTGACTCCTCGTCTATAAATCTTTTTCTATTCTTAGCCTTCTCTGCAATCTCTGCAATAGCTTTGGGCATGGCTTCAGCAGCTTCTTGCATATATTTTGTCTTGGAATAATAATGCTTGAGAGATAAGAGCACTGCATTGGCAAATGAAAAGAAAGCAGCAGGATGTATAACTTTCATTGGATTGGTGCTTGCAAAGAAGGATGCTTCTATAGTTAGTACGTCTTAGGCATGAGTAATTTCATGGATGACGGCTCTTGCTGTTGATTATTTGTATTTGGATATGCCGTAGGTGCATGAGCCAAAATTGAAAAGGGGAGTTGCTCGTGAAAACAAAAAGGGTAACAGTTTTCCTTGCAGATCTAATCTGCAGCAGTAAGCGAAGATATTATAATCTTTGCTGTGAGAATGAAGGTCCAAACATGCAGTCACTCCGCCCTCCATTGATAAACGCCTAATTTCATCTTTTATAGCTATCAAATGTGGATGCAGCAGCTTATTAGGGTTTTTCCAACACCTGTTCATATCCATTCCGCTCAGGTCGCAGCGAAAGTTTCCATGAAGCACGCCATCCACATTTACCATGGGGAATATGCGAAAAGTAAAATTTTGTAATAGCCAATCTTTCTCTACACTAGGTTATCTCATTAATTCTCGAATAATAGCTTCTGCCAAAAAAGAAGACCAGACTTCTCCGGGATGTTGTCTGGCCAAAATAAGTATAGTCTTTTGGGCGGGAACCGGCCCTGATATCGTGACTTCTGGTACTTGTGTGTTAGTCAGAGAGTAGGCAACTGTGGATAAAGTGAATTTAATATCAGTTCGCTCCTGGGCAGTTTGATTTGCTTCCAGCAGAAAATTTGACAATTTCGAGTACGAATATGGTGGCAGAAGAGAAAATAAACAGACATCGTCATTGTAGTCAAAGTCAACTTAAAAACTGAGAGTATAGTACTGTTCCTAGCCAGCCTCTGTTTTCTGAAATTGTAAATTACGTCCACATTTGCTCCATCCGTTTCCAGTTTCACGGTGTTGTTGCAAGGAAAAGCAGGTTGGACGCAACCCCTGCCGAAAGAATTACAAATATTTGCGGAAATTAGTCATTTAAAATTTATAACTGATGCCTCTCTTGGCATTGCTGACAGCGAAGTAAAACCAACGATTGTACCCTTTCGAATTTGTGTCGTTTTGAAGCAATAATTTGTAACTGTGTGCATCAACCATACTACGATAAGCCAACATCAAATTTCCAGACTCAAAACGGGACTCGAAGCATAAGTCATCACCAGTAACTGTTGGCATTTCCCATTGTTTTGCCAGGGAGTAACTCTCTGCAGAGTAGGTGACGACACTTTCCAAACTGACATCATTACCTAATTTACATGCGCCGTACGAGTTGGAGAATCGTTGACTTCCTGCCTTCTAGCGTATCGTTGATATACAATTCGATAATTCTTGCCGTAATAATTTTCCTATTACGGCTTTCCCGCAAGCTGTTTCAGTTTTCGACGAGAAGTACAATTAATGGTTGGCTGGTCATCATGAGGAAAATGAGGAAAGGACGATGCAGCCTCTGGCATTTCTCTTCTAAATGAGAAGGTCTATACCTGAGTAAGTGATGAGCCGCGATATATCTCGGGAGATAGTCGTTGGGCCGCTGTTGTGAGAGGGGAAGCAGGGGTGGCACATCGTGATTTTTGATTTATAGTTGATTGATGATGAAGCCTTCATCGTTTTCTGAATCTTGGTGTGGGTCATCGCTGGTTTCCGATTACATTTATTAACTTAATTTCATGCCTACTTTACTATCATAAGAATATCAATTTCCTTCAATTTATACAAAATTGACTATCCAACAGTAAACCTTTCCAAAATAAAAGCCATTGTCAATAATAAACATAGTATACTACACCTATGACTTTCTTTCCTGCTCGAAGAATCTATTCACTCATGACATTTAATATCCTTAAGCCTTTAGAAATCCATTATAGTCAGATAATTTAAATTTGATTACAAATTGTGATGGGAAATAAAATATGCTGTGATCCATCCTACCAGCAAAAAGTTAATGGCTTCTCTTAAAATCAAATTCTCCCCACCCGTAGCCTTGGTAAGGAGTACAAACCTTCTCTGACACCAATACCTTCCGCTAAAGAAGAAGAAGATAATAAAATTAATGATTCAAAGAACAAAAATAATGAATAAAATATAGAAGCCTTTATCTTGAACAATAAACAGATTGCAACTAAAAAACTTCTGCTCTCGATAGATGAAGTTTGGGTGGATAACATGCTCCAATAAGGTCATGATATCTTGTAAATCTACTAACGCTTTGACAACGAGTATGGTATACGATATTCAGCAGGATAAGAAGAACCACCACGGCAGAACACAATAAAGTCCAGCTGCTATTTAACGAAACCATTTCTAAAATCGGTTGGAGCTATTTCTCCATAACAATCCTTTCATACATACCATCTGAGGGCTATTAATTTGTTCTTGGTGTAATCGATTGCATTAAAGGTCGCGAAAAACTTCATAGTTGGATGCTATCCTGTCAGCAAGGATATAATTTCAGTGAAGAGAAAGTATTAGGGCTAGGGGATCAAAAATATGAACCAGTCTAATGCAATTTCAAATTAGTATTGGCAATTTCACTAGAAGAAGGCAAAATTTGTTATTATAGGAACTCAGATCTTTTTGAAGAGCAAAAAATTAGAGCGTAGTTGCTATAAAATAATCCAACAATTGTTCCTTATATTCAAACCTTCAAGAAGGGAGTCTAGTTTTATTGGGAAAGGCCCATTAAACCTACAAACCCCAAAAATATATTTACTATCCCTGAGGAAAATAGCAACGGAAACGGATCCATGGTTATTTAATGATTTGATGACAATTATCATTTTATTATCACATTCATTATCAAGATTAGTCCAATATCAATTCCGTAATGAAAGGATGCAGAAGCGCCTCCCTCGCACTTAACCGCTGGCTCGGATCTAACTTCAAGCATTTGCTTAGGAAATCAAGGAAATTTTTATTAGAAGAAGGAATTCTAGCCTTAAGAGAGGTTGTCTTTGGTGTATATACGCGGAACAACCCTGTTTTGCGTTTTTTCTTTTTGCCAGCCTCTTCCTCACCCACTTCCTAGCAAATCTCCTCGAAGAGAATCATCTCTTTTTGGAAGTATTTACGCACATCCTGTCCTGATTTTATCATCCATGATGGCCATGGTCCACGCATGCCTTGCATCCGGGCGAGCAGTCCTACTACATTTTCACTGTCGAATAGCACTTGTCCCGTGTATAATTCCGCCACAATGCATCCTAAACTCCATATATCTATTTTTTCGGTATAGGGACATCCTAAAATGATCTCAGGTGCGCGATAACTGCGTGTTTGCACATAGAATTGTGGTTAATCGTGGAAGAAGACAGATGAACCAATATCAATTACTTTGACTTGAGTGTGGGAATATGATTTAATGAGAATATTTTCGGGTTTGAGATCGCAATGAATGATGTGCAGTCTGTGCAGAGTGGACAGAGCTAACAGAATCTGTTTTGTGATGGCTTGCACTCTTGGTAAGGTAAAATATTATGGACGGGCTCGATAAGCATCATAAAGATTGTCCTTGAGCAGTTCGGTTAAGATCATTAGATGTTCTCGATGATAGAAGTAGTCATGCATCAACACGAGGCAGCTTTCGTCAGGGTTGCAGTTCGTTTTGATTAATTTTAGCAGCTTTATTTCATCTAGGGACTGGTCGAGATAATCTTTATTGTTAAGAATTATCTTTAAACAGAACCTTTGCTTCTGATTAGGTGAAGTTAAATCACGCACTTCAATGGCTTTTGAAAATTGAGCTTGGCCTAGCACAGACATGATCTGGAAGCGACCAGCAAGCACATCGTTGATTACAATAATCATTTCCCGCTATTATTCGAAACCAGTCTTTTAGCGATCATAAATAACTTTGAGATCTTGAACATCATAGACAAGTCCATCAGATTGTAGAGGGTATACTTCATTGCTTTATCGATCTAATTAAGGCATCAGATACTTTTACCAAAAATGATATTAGGAGGCAAATGTGTGGGAAGTTTGTCTTGAGTGTTAAAGCTACTAGTCTGTTTGGTTTGCTGCCAAACAGTATAAAACTGTTCGGGGTAGGCTACTTCCTTAACAGCCCTAAATACTTCAAGATATACGTAATTTAATAGTTTTTAAGTGATTGAATCTATCTTATAACTTTGGGGAGATCGGCAGCAGGAAATTAGTACATGTCATAGCCAGGGTCATTTTCGCCTTCCCATTAATTCTAACAATATCTAGACTCATCCAACACTTGCGGCGCATTCATCGATGCAAGCATATTTTCTTTATGTTGAGCAAACTTCAACTGTTACTTTTAGACCAGTCTTCGAAAGAAAGGTTGTTCGCACATTTTACGTGTATTAGCATCTTCATCCATTAATTTTGAGCTTTTCCTCATGTTGTCCACGAATTTACGCAGATATTTGATATCAGTCCCCTGCAGATACTCGCGTAGCGCATGTTGTCCCTCCCAATCAGTGGGAATCACCACCTTATTAAGATTAGACAAATTCTGACTTTTTATGTTGGATGTCACTCGTTTACTCTCGCTTTTATAGCACTTGAGAGTTTATTGCAAGCCATTTCGTTCTAAAAATAGCTCAATCGCTTTATTGTCAATCATTTAAATTTAAAATAATTTGATCATGATTCAAATTTCTTGAAAACGCAACTTAAATTTACACCTCCAAATCCAAACGAATTTTTCAGCACCATACGTATAGGATGGGACATGTTCTCGCGAGCATAGTTTAAACCTTCAATATCAGCATCTTTCAAATTCATAATCTTGGGAGCCACTGACTAAATCATTAAATTTGTACATTCTGGAGACTCATGATACCAAAAATTGATTCAATTGCTCCAGCAGCAGCCATCGTGTGTCCGATACTGCTCTTGATAGCAGAAATGGAAGGCTTATTTGCCATATCCCCAAATATTGATTTAATTGATAAAGCTTCAATTTCATCTCCTGCAGGGGTTGAGGTGGCATGAACGTTAATATGATCAATATCACTAGGACTAACTCCCGATGACGCAATTGCCTGTTTTATGGCCCGAGTTTGCCCTTCGCCTGATGGTGCAGGGCGAACTAAGTGATAACCATCTGATGTTTGTCCATATCCTAAAATTTAAGCTTGGATTGGTGCTTTTCGCTTGATTGCATGTTCAAGACTCTAGAGCACAAGAACTCCGGAACCTTCTCCCATAATAAATCCTGAGCGTTGTTTGTCAAAAGGGCGAGAGCTCATCTCAGGCCGATCGTAAACTTTACTTGACATGGCTTGAAGTCTCAGATTACCATAGAGGTAAAGAGGATTATATACATCATCTGAAGCTCCCACAATGACCACATCAGCTTCGTTAAGTCTAATCCATTTTAATCCCTCGATTATTGCCGATAATCCTGTTGCGCAAGCTGTACTAACTGACATTGAAGGTCCTTTGAGTTGATACTGTACACCTAGCGCCGCTGCAGAAATGTTACTAACTACTTGCAACATTGCTAGCCTATTTATATTTTTGTAGTTTTCTTGATGTGATTCCTTTGCAAACTCAACTAGTTTACTGAGACTAGAAGCCATACTTCCAATGCAAACACCCACTCGAGTGGTATCAAGTTAGTTTATCACAACTTATGCTTGTTGCAAAGCCTACTGCGTACTTTTTACTAAGAAGCTATTTAATCGGCTGGAAGCGTGCTGTATTTTATAGAAATTACTGGAACCTTCCATTTCGTAGTGTCGAAATTTTTAACTAGGGAAAGGTTGAAGGGTTTATCATTTTGAAGGACGGGGTCATTAAGATAGCTTTTAATGCCAGACTAGCCACTCAGTAAGGCATTCCATGATGATGGTAAGTCATGACCAATGGGCGAAACCATGCCCATGCCCGTGACGACAACTCTTCGCATTAAAACAAATGTGATGATTATAAATTTGTCCTCTTCAATAACAAAAATATAAAAATAATACATAGTGAGAATTCAAAATATACTCATTAGTATTTGTAATAAAGATCTAATATAAATTTATAAAGTTCCACATGTACAAAATTATTAATTTGAAGGACATCTGCTAGCAAAAGTAAGAAGTAAATAATTTTATAAAGGAGATAAAATAAACTATTGAATTTATAGGAAACAGCAAAAGTTAAGGAATAAATAATATAAACATATTTTATTTAAATTATTAAAAATATATAAACTAAGCTCTGAATTAATTTGTAGGCTTTTTGAAGGTTGTAATCATTTTCAGTTAATTAGTATATTTATATTTTAGTCAATAAGCCATTGTGAGATTTCGACCAATATTTTTTTACTCGATCTGTTGGAAGCAATAAGAAATACGATGACATTTATTCATTTTTGATATTAATAATGTTTACTTAGATGGAAGAGAACAGAGAAAATACAGAATAGTTTCATAGCATAATAAAATATCATTCTTAAATCATAGGTTTTGGCTGCTAATAGCCTTTATCTCTCTTTCAAATGACGATGAGTCCTTATGATTACTATCTCTAGCTTGTAATTTGTGATACTTCCCATAGATTAGATTACTACAAAAATATTGCTAAAATGGGGTCCATCGTTGTTTCTCCAGACCACCCTAAAATTGAAAGAAGTCTGTCATTGCTTTTATATAATCTTTTCAACATGAGAGAGGAAAGTAGGGTAAATATGCATATTTTTTTCAAATATTACAATTTTACTCTCCAGCAATGGGCAAATGCATTAAAAAATAAAAATGGAGTTATCGCATAAAATGATCTTCTCTATATCTTCAAAAGTCTGCTCTCTTTGGCTATCAAATACTTTCATGCATTTAATTAGCATTCTAATGCATTTTAGTCCAATAAAATATTCATCTCCACAGAAAGGAAACTGAAAATATACCCTTTTTCCTTCTAATATCATGGCCAATAGATTATTAACTCGTATCTCAATAGGTCTCAATGTTAAAATCAAAGGAATAAAAAATATAACAACTCTCTCTCTACATCAACTTTCAGCATGTGTAATATTGATTGTGAAACTCGTTCTGCTCGCTTGTTTTCCACATAAATTGATTCAAGTCTTAGGGATATTTTTCTGATAATTCTTGAGATGTTGACCTTCAAAAGAAAATAATATTTTTTCAGTCAAAAACATAATTCAGTCATATGGGACTCAGTCAAAAATGTCTTAAACAATCCCAGTATTGTGGGATATCTATCAGAATCATTTATAGTAATTTTAAGGGAAATAACTGATGGAAAACTTAGAGATATGAGCAAAGTCATTGAAAGAATCGAACTAGTTATAGAATAGAGATAATTTCCATGCGTAAATTTGAGTATGAAATCGAATGTGTAAGCAATGGAAGTGAAATAATTGGCAGTAAGCAGAGCACGAAAAGATCAAATTAACAATTTAAGATCCAAACTGTTAGTATGTTCTTATGTCCAGAAATTGAGAGACCAGTGATAATTTTATTTATCTAAGCAAACAATATCTTATTTTAAGAACTCTCATCAAATATTTGTCATCTTCCAGGAGTAATTTGCGTACAATTATCATAATTAAACTTTTGTTATTAAATTTTTAAGGTAGTTTATGCATGTAGGTATATTTACATCTTAGTCATAATTATTTGTGAAAAAATACTATCTAATAAGAAATTTTAAAGCCTTAACAAACTAAATGGGATAATATTTGCGATGATATAAAATTTACATGAGGAAAAAATATATAATATAAATCGGAGATGGTCAGCCCTACCCCTTTGACGGTAGTAAAATAGGGTGTGAGGATGTTTACGTCAGAATTAAAATAGATTGCTCGGAAGTAGCCTAATATCAAGCCATTTACGATAAAATTCAACTAATTATGAAGCTAAAGGAATCTTCTATTATGCAAATTGCCAAAATTGTTTAAATCAAAAAGAAAGGATTTCTCTTGGATTATTAATACGTTGCCTAATCTATTAAGAGTTCCTAAAAAATAAACTAACCATCTTTTTTACATTTTATTAAGGAAAATTTATACGCTGTAAGTCAAGTACTTGTCCAAAATAGCATTAAGTATGACTTTAAATTAGAAAATATTGGGCTGCATGAATCAGGTAAACTCAAAATATTTCTTGGACATAATTTTACAATAGCCACCTAAGATTAACACAAAGATCTTTCATATTAATATCAGATGCAAATTGATAAAATCTTAGAAATGGACTCTTGTGGTCATGAGTTAATCAAAGCTACCTCCGAGTATACTTATATTTCTGACTATTCGATAAGACTTGACAAGAAGCTGAATGAAATTGAAGATAAACTGAGAATGCGTGGACATCGATACAGTTCATCTTCCAAGGATTCCCAAAGTAACTAGAAAAATGTGAATGTTAAATAAACTCGTGATAATAACATTGTCCGATAATCAATAACATCAAAACAGTTAACTAACTCTTCTCTATCATCATCAAGAAAAACAACAAACTCGTTTATAGGCCCCAATAAAATAAGCGTTCCGAAAATTCATAAATCTTCGTTTGGAGATTATTCAACGACTAGTTATAGATTAAACTAGTCAACGAAAGATGATAGACTAACCAAAAGAGTGAGCAATGCTCTCTAAAAGACTCAAAATGCAGTCAGAATATACGAACAATACTTTCGAAAGACAAGAATATGAAAGCCAGTCAAGTATTCACATCAGTGATCCTTTAATATCTTATTTACAAGATTATTGAAAATTATTTGCTCTCATTGCAGAAATTATCTGTTATTCGAATCATTGTGAAGTTAAGATCAGCGACACGATTAGTCCGTAGAGGGCCAGTGCTTCTCCGAAAATTAAAATCAAAATCATTCCCACAAAAATTTTATCTTGTTGCGCATTAGCTCGAACACCAGCATCTCCCACAATTCCAATTGCTAAACCTGCAGCCTAGATTAAATCGCAAGTACCAAAGAACTGAACCCGCAGCAGAGTCCTGATGCAAGATGAGCATATGCAGACTTGTCAGAGTAGTTATCGGCAGAAACTGAATATATTTAAATTTACTTCTTTGTACGATGATGACGGCAACAATCATTCCGTAGATACCCAAGATACCAGCCATGACCACTGGTACAACTGACTTCATGATCAGTTCTGGTTTGAGGACACCCATTGAGCAGATGCCGACTCCAGCTTTGGCACTACCATAGGCTGCTCCCAAATTAGCGAAGATAAGAGCAGAAGCGACTCCAACGTATCCGAAAAAGTATTGAGGACAGTAGGCCGTGATGCATTCAGTCATTTTTAGTTGATTGGTGAGAAATATTATCAAAAATCGTACAATAGATTAAATATTAGAAATATTTAATGATTCCTTAGTTTTGCTTTTGAGTTTATTGCTTTAATCCCATAGATTTAATTAACATAGATTGATGAGTTACCAATACAATAACAGCAAGATACTCGACCAGCAATAGATACAACAAAGTCACTCAGTCAATTCTCAGCAACTATAACTTCAAGCGCGATCGCTCGAGGAAGAAATTTAATTGTCAATACTTAATTATGAGTATCTTTTGCAGCTCGAAAAGAAAAACTCTGCGGATCGTTCGGAATTTTTAATCTTTCTCATCCAATCAACAAGGACTCGCCAGCAAGAATAATTATAAGCTTTGAAGGGGCAGCTTGATTCGGCTGCTGCAGAGAAAGAGGAAGCTCAAAGTTTGGAGAAGCAAATGTAAACCATTGGCGAAGGAGTGGATAGCATTGTTGAGGAAGGAAAAAAGTTAAAACTTCAAAACTAATCTCTGCAAAGAGAGTTAGAAGAGCAGTAGGAAAAGGAAAAAGAGTTGGATTAGTAAATAGTAAACTCTCAGAAAGAGTTGTAAGGATACAGACAAAAGATAGATGAATGGTAGCGATCTAAAATTAAGTGGAATCGTCGCAAAAAATAATTGCTGGAGATTATTACAATGGCATAAAAACAAATAAATGCGAATCAGTTGGAAGCAATGCATGAATAGAATGCAGATATGGAGGAAGATCAGTTAAATGGGCTGCTGAACAAATACCAAAAAGCAGAAAAGCAAAACAATTGAAATATTATGATATCGCAATATTCATTTGAATGATTGGATAATATTCATAGATAAATCAGTCGCAATATTGAAATCATTTTCGATATTTATGTATATTATCAGTTGCTTATAGATTTCAATCGTAGATTTCTATATTATCAGTTTCGGTGATGCTCTAAATTGTCAAACCAAATAACTATCAGAAATATTTAGATATTCTAAATTGGGAAGGCAAAAGTGAATTAAAATCATTCTATTGGTCACTCCATTAAGCGTATCACCATATGCGAGCATGGTTTGGGTTATATCCAAGTCGATTTCGGGGGCATTGTGGCAAATAAATCTGCAATTTAAAAAAGTGTTTCGATTTAAGTCTCCCTCACAAAAAAGACTAATTCATACTGATAAAAAATTTTCTTTTCCATTATTCCAGGAATATATTTTAACTTGTTAGTCATTTCCAACGTCAAGCACTGGCTGAAGATTTACTTCTAAAGCCTCACTGTTGTAACTTTATCTAGGGCATTTCTCTAATTATTTCTAAAATTAATTCCGTAAAAATATTCATAAACTTTGAGCACAATCTCATATTCCTTCAGTTATTCATTAACATCAGTCTCATTAATTTATTTTGCAGTAATCTAAGTAATTGTTAAATTATCCATTACCATCAACTTATTGATAATTTAAAGATTTTCAGGAATTTTCTAAAGGACTCTATGTTGTGGGTGAATAATAACAGACTCACTTGAATATATGATAGCTTGGATCCAGAGCTCTTTATGACTAGGCTATTCCCTTAGAAGATAGTTTTCATGGGCAGCTTATAGACGATGATGACCATCAAGAATGTAAAGGCTTTCAATATTCTCAAATTGTTTTGTAATATTAGCATCGCTTTTCTTTATTTTCCATAAAGTGTGTTAACGACCGTCCCTAGTCTTCCATTGCGAAAATGCCTTTTGGGATTTGGTAAAGGATAGAATCATCTCATTGATTTTTTAATCTTGGCGATGACTGACAACGACTGGCCCCACATGATCTGCCAGATATGTTTTATGATTTAAATTAGGCCTATTTAACGTCTTTTCGTGTTTTTTAATTTTTTTATTATGATAATCCTGAATATATTTTGAATATACTTCCATACTGATCTATGCCAAAATGCCATAAGACGTATGGCTGAGATAAAATTGGCGATAGATATAGAAATACGGCTCTTTTTAAGGGTTGAGTTGTCCACCGGCTAGCATTAGTGCTGTGTTAAATGTTTTACTCATAGGAATTGTTTATAGATGTTCAATATTGTTGCTGAGGAACACCTAATAATCTGTTGGGTTAAAGACTGCACCGTAAAAATCCCTGACTTTAACCATTTTTCTCTTTGTAATTAAATATTATGGCCTTTCTTTATAATTCCAATATGACGTATTGATGATGTAACGTCTTTTCCAATTCAGTAATCATACTTTTGATCAATATGATCTCATTAAAACATTAAATAATTATTAAAAATGACCTCTTTTATTGTAATAAGGCCGAAACCCTATGATTTAGGGAAACTTTTGATGAAATTCTCGTGAAAATTAAAAATATATATTAGGAAAAAATATAAGTTGTATAAAATTATTTTTCAAAAAACTGCTTTTTTATTAACATTTACTAGGATTGAAAAGAGAAGAGTGCGAGGAATTCCTAATTAAATAAAAATTAATTGTTGTTTATTTTTGAAAAAATGGCTTTGATTATTATATTTGAAGCACTATAGAAACTGAAAGGAGTTACTTTAAAACTTGACTCAAAGATCACAATTTTATATCAAAATATTAATAATAACTAGTGTTAAATTAAAAACAAAATCGGCAAACCAATGAAAGTCTCTCAATTGCAAATGGATCTTCTTTCATAGTGTGGCCCGATAGGTGAATTAAATATTATCTTATTTAATATCAAATCAAGACTCCAAAATATTGGATATGATGAAAAGACTTGCAGAAATTATTCCTAGCAACCTGCGACTGTTTCAATCTTTATCGTTTGTAAAAATGATTAGAAAATAAGAATATTTTTTTATGAATAGTATCAATCACACTGAAGAGCAATACAGTTCTTGATAAGATGGCAAGCATAAAATAAATCTTCCTGATGCTAGTCATAAGCGAATGATAATAATTATATGAGGGCACTTATCTCTCATAAAGATCAACTCCGCAGCAAATAAAAGTAAAAGCATATAAAATAATTTTTGATAATTACTTATGAATCCTATTTCTAATATTAAATTGAATTGTAAATTGTCTATATTTCCTTTTTTAATGTTAAATTTTATAATATAACATCAGAGAAATAAATCACTATCATTTTAATTTTTGGTTTTATAAACCTAAATTGTGCAAGGCTTAGTAAATCTTTTTGGCTGTTTCATTGTATCGATGATCGATTTAAGCTAATTGGCTCTTGTTTCTAATCATCTGCTTTTAGGTTTCAGATTGACGCTGTTTTAAATGATCGTTTCGATCTTTTTGAATCTTTTGGAGAAGACTACTCGTTGTTGACTCTTGTTGCTTCCGAAATGATCGTAGGCGAAGTTCAATGGTCTATTGATCTGACACTTCTTTGTCCCTCAGCTATTGAGTTCTTATTTCTTCAATTTAGGTTTGGATCTTTCCAGCTTTTTCATATTATTGCAGTTTGACTAAATTTCTAAATAATATTAGTGTTACTTTTCTTTTAATACCAATTCAAGCAGATACTTTGAAAAATGCATCTTACCAGCTAACTCCTATCTGGTTTTACTTTCATACTATTTGATCTCACCTACTTGTTTTTCTTTAACTTTTTTCACTATCTCAGCAGCAGAGGCCTCATACTAATTCATGAATTGATCCCATTTTTGACAAAACAATTCAAAATTAATTCTTTGCTTCTATTTAGTGCTATTTGATTCATTTTCATACAAGATAGTCAAATATTTATTCTTTCTCAGGAGCTATCTTTCCCGAATTTATTCCACTTTTTTCTTCGAGTTTTTCGCTTCATTATATTATCCTTTCCTCTAGCTTTTTTTTCGATAATTATTCAACAATCTATTTTTTATTATTTTTACTTGAGAAATTCAATAAGTCTCTCATCGACCTTTTGGCAAAGTTCATACTTTTATTCTATTGACTCATAAATATTTTCTGAAAGACAATAGATGAAAAGAAATTCATCAAAAGTAGCCATGTCTTCGAACATTGGCAAACACATTGCATGATATTATTTCACTGAATTATACATAAAATACCGTTTGTAGTCTTTAATCCCTTTGAACTAATGATTTATTCAATTGCTTCAAGTTTTATTAATCCTTTTTACGCTCTATCGTATGAGTTAAAAGCTGTGAGTAATTGACGAAGGGAATGAATATTTTCTTATTGTTTTTATAAAGGAATATCGGCAGGGGCCTCCGGAGACTCGGTAGAAGAAGACTATTGAGGCTGCTCAGCAGATTGTTGAGCGATTTGAGTGGCAAAAAAATTGGCGTTTTCCACACTCATGTTAAAATTATTTACGAAAAGTCATAGTGGTATATATTAATTGATTAACCAAAATCAAATAATTTAAATTTTATCATAACTATGGGTTTAACGTTTTATAAATTTAAAAAGATAATTATTAAATTGAGAGCTTATTGTAAACTATCATTTATTAAACTCTCTCAGAAAGCTTAGAAATATCTTGGTTTACATCAAATGTCATCACATGGTATCGACAAATCATCAAATTATTAAAGGTCAATTGGATTGGTTAACATCATTTTATACTTCTTGATCTTGCAGTTGGCCAAAATATTGTTTTATAAATATTTTTAGAAGATGATTGATAAAAAATCCTTTAAAATAACAAGTTGCATAATTAGTAAATTTAAATAAGAACAATCATCGATCTTTTAGATCTTGTCGATTGTTTGAAATATTTGAATAGAAATCTTAAAGATTATTGTTTTATATTTTTTATAGTAATTGCTCGCTCCCTTCCTTAATTTATACCAAAATCAGTTTTCTTGGAGAATCTTTGATAAATTTTAAGCTAAATCTAAATTTAAATATGTCATGCTCGAAGAGGAAATCGAAAACTAATTAAAAATATAAAGTCCTTAGTAATATCTTTACTTACAACCGAGCCCCCACCTTCAATCATATCCCTTAACTAAAATTATTCAATCGTTTATACTCTTAAAAGATATTAGATAGACAGTTATGAATTCACTTTTTAATTAAATTTGAGATTAAAAGATAAAAATACTACTGAATTCATATTATTTAGTAATAGCAATGATTTTAATTCAAAGTAGCATAGAATACCTTCAAAATATTCGAGTTAACCATATTTAATTTAGTAATATTTATACAATTTGATCGTCTCTATCTGATTTATAGAGCATTAATTTAAAGAATATCGCACCATTGATAAAGAATTCTTCGGAGCTTAGAAAAAAAAGTAAATTGTGTTTGAAAAAAACAACATTTTCTTACCCTAAAGATTTAGAGGAATTATAATTTGAAGATATTCTGCTTCTTTATTTTTAAATATATTTTTGCATCAGAATATTGAAATAGGGTTTGTCAGAATTAGTCATATCAGTTAGATGTGGGAGGTCGTATAAATCGGCTCCAATTTATAATGTTATAATTCATTAAATATGGAAAGCTTAACAGAGCCTAACGTGTTCTTTGAAGATAAGCAGTCTTAGTATTAACAGGAAAATTCTGGGAAATAGAATGAATGTCCAGGAAGCATTCCTTATTTGAAGAAAGGAGACTCTAATCTTTACTTAGATCAATTTTTAGTTAAGCCTCCAGAATCAATTTCTCCAGAAGAACTCAGAGAAGACTCTAAGAGATAGGATGAATACTCAGGTTCAGGGGATGAGTCATTTTAGTTGTCAGAAACCAATAAACTAAATCCTTCAGCTTTTCATAACTTTCAAAAACATCTCACTGTTTGCCTCAAACATTCCATTGAAATCTTGTCGGAGTAGAAATACTTAAAGGATTATCAAATTATTGGAGCTAAGATGTGGAAAATTTTCAAAAACTCTTCTGTGTCTACTAAAAAAATCTTACATTATTTGCTAGGAGAAAGAAATTAGCATAAAATTACAGAGGATGGAATCAAGCAATATGGACTTCAAAAAATTTTTGAGACTCATGGAGAGAGATTAATGAGAGAAGCAAGGATCTATTTAGCTAGAGAGACTCTAAGACAAATAAAGGGAGGCAAACTTGATGATTACATTACTGCAAAAAAGCTCAAGGACAAAGAAAAATTCAAAAAATACGTTGATATTTTTGTGGAGGAGCTGTAAAAGGGATACTTACGTAAGAGATTGCCAAAAGACAAAGTTGCCCTTTTGGTCCGCTCGTGAAAAAATAATGTTATGTTACTATTTTATTCACATTATTTTATTATTATAAATATAGTGGTTATTGTTAATATTATTCTGAAAAATAGTACCAAAGAAGATATTAACAATTAAATTTTCTATCCCATGAAATTATACAACAACAACACATTCAACGATTATTCAAGTCTAAAAGAAAAAAACAAGTAAACTTGTGATCAATCATACTTAAATGTATTTAAAATATCCTATAGCAATTTATGCGTTTTACTGTTTCAATATAAGAATATGATACAATAGCATACTATATTTGAATAAATGTGAAAGAAATTAAGTGATATTATCAGAATTGTTATTTAATTGATTAATCATTCTTTTTTTGCATCCTGAATATTAACAATATCGACATTGATTGTTTTTTGTTACTCATGTTTTGCATCATCCTTTATCTTCTTATGTCTTTATCCTCTAGATAGGATTTTCATTTTGAAAACAGCATAGAAGGCTACATACAGCAAAATATAGGGTGCGAAATATGTTTAAGTTAGATAAATTTGTACTCTTTCCCAAGTCATCAAATGGAAGGCCATTCCATAATAAGTCAGCACAAATGTGGCAACCAAATTTTAGATTATTGTAAAAATTGTTTCATGCTTTTTCCAAAGTCCGTTTATTTTTGATCCAACAATACGCTTTAATCTGTAAAGTTATTGACTGATTTGTATATAAACAACCCATTGAACGAATGAGATGAAGTAACCTGGATACAACCCATGCCAAAGAGCACTCATTAATACCGTGTATAATTGAGCAAATGACTGTCGCTTTTTTCTCTTATTATCATCCGTGAATTATTTGGGATTATAAACAATTTCATATATATATTTTCTTAGAGCCCGTTGTACACTTATATTCCAGTTATCTGCTTTGACTTTAATGCTGGGATCCATATAAAAATTCCACATATGATTTACTTAAATTCGACCAAAATTTTCAGTTATAATACCATCTTCACTTTTTGTATTTTAACTTGGATTATAAGTAATGCCGGATGCTCGCATTCCAGCCATTCCTAAACTCCAAGCAGTCACATATTTTAACTAAATATGAGTGATGCACAGTACACAATAGATTAGTTTATAGGGGAAATTATAGGCGGCAAATTATGGTTCGGTAATGCGTGATATAGGAAAAATGGCTGTAAGTTCATATAAAACTAAACTAAAAAAGAATATTCCCATTTATTTTCCCACTGCAGTCAAAGTATTAGGAATGCTAGCGTAATCATTGGTCCTATTAAGATAATTTTCAAAATCAATATATTAATAGACAGGGCCCACTAGGCAAGCAGGCAGAAAATTTACATAACCAAGATATGTGATATAGTTGGGTATGTCGACTATTCTTCTTTACATTTGTTCTTTCGTCAGTTCAGAGGTTTATTTTGCTCCATTTTGATAATTGTAACCCATTCCCACCCAATTGAACAACTGCATCATGAATATTCCTGTGATATCAAATCTGTTAACTCCGTATGCCATATACAATCTTTGCAGCTGCATGAACATTAAAACCGCAAAACTTTCAATAATGATGATATGGCCGACGTACTTTCTTGGCGAAATCAATATCAAAATGTAGACAATTTGTTGCTGTCCCCAAAGGATCCATTTATCTTCAGGAAAAAGGAGACTTTGAAATCCCATCGTAAGGGTCATAGTCAATGCCAACAATATGTATTTATTGTAGATGAAAGAAAATATGTACGAGAGTGGAATGGTGATTATCATTATGAGAATGAGGTCTGCTTGGTCATCCGGCAGTATTCCAGTTAAAGGATTCTGCAGCATGTTTGACTACTAAATATTTCAAATTAAAAATCAACAAGTAAAATAGTTAAAATAAATTTATATTGCATTATTTAGATCCCTATTGAATCAGTCTATTCGACAAAAGTTATTAAATTTTAAAACAATTTTCTTGGAGAAAACTTTTGCAAAAATAAATTCTTAAATATTTAATGTATTAAGTAAATCATCAAGTTAACGGTCAGATTGAGATTATCACCTCAAAATAATTCTATAAAACAAATAATTATTCTTTGCATCACTACATTACTTTATTTGGATATTTTAAATTAACTTAATCTTAATAATCTCTGTCTAACATGTTCAGAGGCAAATAAATCACTTCTCATTTAGAAGCGAATATGATCGAGGAATAAATACTTTTTCTCCAGAGGGTCGCATTTTTCAGGTTGAGTATGCCATTGAAGCCATCAAAGTAAACATTCCTTTATTCAGCTCGGATGTTCAGCTATTGGAATTAAATGCGTTTAAGGTGTAGTTCTTGCAATTTAACGAAGATTGAACTCTACCTTATTGTACCATAATCCCTCTAAAAAATATTCAAGATATTTGCTGTGCAGCTCGTGGGGTGATCACTGATGCAAAAACTCTCATTGAACACGGAAGATTGGAAGCCCTGAATCATCGCTATACATATCTAGAATCGATTACTGTAAAAATTTTGTCTCAAACAATTTCTGACTTGGCCATCAATTTCGGCGAAGGAGATCATTCATCAAAAAATAAACCAATGCCCAGACCTTATGGTGTTGTGCTACTGATCGCTGGTGTTGATGAGAGAGGTCCTTGCATCTATCAAACTGATTCATCTAAAACTATGATTGAATACAAAGCCAAATGAATTGACGCTGCCGAATAGGGAATTCAATCTCTTTTAACTAAAAGTATAATGAAGTGCCCATATAATAATTAAGAAAATGTCATTGTAAGATGCAAAAAATTGGCTCTTTCAAGTCTAAAGGAAACAATGAAATATAAAATAGGGCAAAAACAATGTAATATACAGATGATGGTAATTTCAACTTAAACCAAGCTGGTAGAGCGTGTTTCTGCAGATGGCATCAAAAAAAATTATAGATAAATTACAGTGATGTCATAAATAATTCTTTGATAATTTATTTTGCTAACATCCTGATTTAAATTAATTAATTAACGATCTTTTTCATATTAATTTTTGGAAGGTGTTAAATGAAAGCATAAATCAAGGACAGGTATGAAAAATGCTAACGACTTGGAGAGGGAACCTATGGAGTTGTGTTCAAGGCTAAAGATACAGTTATGAAAGACTTTGTTGCTATTAAGAAGATCAAATTGGAGAATTAGGATTAAGGGGTGCCCTCGACAGCCATGAGGGAAATATCTATACTCAAAGAGCTACAACCTCATCCAAACATCGTTAAGTCATACTTTATTTATACAGCCTCCGTTAAGTGGTTTACGTGCCTGCAGAAAAGAAGCTGAACTTGGTATTTTAACTGGTGGATTACGACCTAAAGAAATACATGAGTTAACATAAATCAACGATGACTCCTTACCAGGTCAAACTCTTTGTCTATCAACTTTGCAACGGACTTAATTATTGCCATTCCCGCAGAATTATTCACCGCGACCTGAAACCTCAAAATTTGCTTATTGATAAATCAGGAACTTTAAAACTTGCGGACTTCGGACTTGCCAGAGCTTTTAGCCTTCCCATTAAAACCCTTACTCATGAGATTGAAACTTTATGGTACAGAGCTCCCTAAGTTTTACTGGGACAAAAACAATATAGTTTAGGAGTTGATATTTGGGCTGTTGGCTGTATTTTTGGAGAACTCATTGAAAAAAAGGCCATGTTTTGTGGAGACAGCTAAATAGATCAAATATTTAAAATTTTCCAGTTTCATGGCACTCCAACTTCCGATCAATGGATGAATATATGTAAATTTTTATTTATTTAGACAACCTTCCTGACTTCAAACCAACTTTTCCTAAATTCAAGGGAGTCAATATCTAAGCTTATTTCAAGAATTTTGATAAGACTGCCATAGACCTGTGCATGAAAATGCTCCAACTCGACCCTGCTCGTCGAATTTCTATGAAATAAGCCTTGAAGCACTCCTATTTCAGTGATATACGAATATAGGACATGGAAAGATACAAAAAATGATAATTAGTATATTTTTTGCTCTCAAAATTGCCAAATGATTATAAATGTGATTTGAATAATAATCGTTCAACGGACTAACAATTCTGACGAAAAAAGAACTCCTTTCTAAATAGATCTTCATCTTTTTTAATAATACTACAATACAATTCTCAAAGATTAAATAGATCCAATCAGTTTTTCTCGGCTGCTTCTCTGGCTTTTTTCTGACGAATACCGTCGTTTCTCTGGTTATTCCATTCTTGTCTAATACTGCGGTAAGCACTTGACTTTCTGAGCCTATCAAGTTCAAGTCTGCTCACTGATCGAACTCTCTTGACTAATGGGGCAAGGACATTAACAGTAGGTGCTGTAGCAATGGTTTGCTGATCCTTCATTAAAACAAATATACCTTGGGAGTGTCGTTGAGAATGCCGTGCTTGGCCTTGCTCACTAGATGGCTGTCATGCTTGGGGAAGAGCACTAATTTACTGAGATAGTTAGTAAGGCGTGCTTTATTTGTCTCAAAGCTTTCTTGGCTGCGATTTTTACGTCTGTGATCTACAGAAATTCCGACAGACCTAGCAAAGTCAATTCCGAGTCCAACAGCTTTGATTTCAGCAAGAGTGAATCCCTTGCCAAGTCTTGGCCTGTGACTGTATCTGATGGTCTGACAGTGCACTGAAGGTCTGAGTCTATCGAGGGGTCTAGGAGCTATGGCAGTGGCTCTTGCTCTCCTTGCTTGCAGTCTTCTGCTCTTGCGTCCAGCTTGGTTGAGCCAGACTCTGACGTTTCTTTGCCAATGCTTTCGGAGGTGTACGTTGGGGAGCACGTTATTATGCTTAACCATTGCCAATAATCAAATTTTTATATTATTTAATTAATTAATATTTATTTTGAATCTATATCCTTTTATAATTTTAGGAATCTTCCCTTTATTTAAGCAATACTTCGTCATCTATAATATTGAATCGACAAGAAGTACTTTTAAAATAAATATATCATATTGTTTACAAAAGTCTATCTCTTTATTTTTATGAAATCAAGGGATTTTCCAGTTTTAATATTGCTTATTAATTATATCAAATTATAATTTTGTTATATTCGCATGTAATGATTTAGTGTTTCTTGAATAAATTTCTCGTAGAATAAGTCATGTTCATAATTTCAATAATTTTAATTTAGCAATAAGCATAAGTAAATATACATTAAAACCTTATTCAATGCCATTCAATTCACCATAATTTATACAAAAATAAATAAAATAAGAGAATTTCTTCTCATAACGTTTTATCTGTTAGTTTATTCAAGAATAATCTACCCATTTTTATATGTGATGCATACATAATTTATTGGTAATGTAAATCATTAATTTAAAGTAACTCATCTTCACTCTAGCAGCAAAAGTTTCAGCAAACGAGAATTCGAATATTCATTGCTTTTCAAAGTTTATCGATGATTTGAGTATATAATGCTCCATTTTTGTTTTTGCTACTCCTGTTTGGGACTTCTTTCGTGGATGAAATTGCACCCATTACCGAAACTGCAATATCCTTTCTTAGAAAAAGAATAACAGTCCTTTGTCTTATAGGATCGATTGTGATCTAGATTGATCTTTAACTCCTCAGGTCCATGAGCAAATTGGCACCTTTCGCCATAAGGACAATACCCTTTTTGCAGATAATTTTTGCATAGAGAGCTCTTGATCTTGGAGCAGTTATTCTTAGCAATGGGCACATAGCGAGAAGATGATAGATTAACTTGCAGAAAATCTAGCTAATCACTATCAGTAGAAGTTTACGATTTGTTATCAAAGAAAGGGTGATTTGATACTATAGCTTAAAAGTCTTGAGTCGTCATACAACTATATCCTAATTAATTATTATAGGTCCTATAAAATTTCTGATGTCCAAATAATTATAATCTAATCATTTCCGACAATACTAGCACTGCTATTTTCTTGTCCTGGTGAGCTGAAAAAGATGGGATGAAAGATTTATATGATCTGTATTGTTTATTATAATCTTCAAAAAACTTAATATATTATAATAATAATTTTGTAAGTTTCATGAAAAGATGAACCTATCATAAAATTAAATAAATTAAACCAATTACGACTCTTTGTCAAAGCTTTTACCAAATATAGAAGGAAAACATATGTCAGAATATTATTATAGCAACTAAAAACAAACTCTTTACTCGAGATACATTTATGAAGGTAATGAACTTTCAAAAAAATGAAAGACCGATTAAATCATATAAAATTAAATTATATACGCAAAAACATGTGGAGAATAACTTGAATTACGATCAAGCTAATATAGAATAGATTTGAGAATACAAATCAAATGATCGAGTAGTGGTCTTAAGAGCTTAGCACGTTAAGAGCACTTAAAACAGAATTTTATTAGTTGCCGATACTTCCTACATCTTAAATATTAATCTATTCTGGTGAGCCTAATTCATTTTAGAAATGATCAATTTGAGATCTAAAAAACTCTTCTTCCTCATTCGGATTATCTTCCTAAAATTAAATCTATTTTTAGGAAGTTTATGAATGATCTAATTCTGGAAGTACTGGTGAGAAATCCTATAGATATTCTTTTGCTGTAAAAAAATTAGAATAGGCCAGTCGATTTGAAAAAATATTGACAGGCTCTACAAAAACCTACCCTTTAATCCAAATTTTTATCTAAGCTATTCTATCCTTGTTGTGAGCTACAAAAGTATTAATAACTACTCCTCTTCTCCAAACATTGCTGAAATCTTTAAAGTCCACTCTCATTCCAACTTATAAATTTACTATTTTTCTTCTTTTTGCCCACTCTTAAGAATCCGTACTCCTGCAAAGATACTTGTAGAGTTCAATCTCTTTGGGAAGTACAAAACTGAGTCGTAAAATTAATACTCTGAAATAAGTATTTCAGTCATTTTAGAAGGAAGAAGCTAGATTTCATCTTACTATTATCGGCATACACAACAACTATTATTGTAAGCTATTTGCGTTTCCATGCAACGGTAGCAATAGATATGTCCGCATTTTCTTAAAACAGGAGAAACAAATAACTCCAAACAAATGGGACACTCTAATTAAGTCTTATCGATTATGTCATTAAATGAACCATTTTTGATTCGAGAGATAAATTCTAAATGAAAATAGAGTTACAGGTTTTTTTAAAATGATGGGAAGTTCTTGTTTTAATCAATTTGGAATGGATATATTTTCTCAGATCATTTTTGCTGATATGGTTAAAAAGCATATTAGAACAATCTTTTTTTGAGTTATGAATGATTTTATCAACAGCCTTTACTGATTTAATTTTTTTCCCCATTTTAAATAATCTGTATAACATTTAAACAGCGTTAAGGATACGTATATTATATATAGAATTAAAGACGGAAAATCATAATTTATAATCGATTCTATTGTTAATGCATAAATACATCTTTTAAGAACAATTATAAGTCAAAAACTTTAATTTTACAATTTATCATATATTTTTTAATTAATAGATCAATCATTTTTTTATTATTACTATTGTTTAAGATAGAGCTTTAACAGTCATTTATCATGTCATTTAGCTATCTTCATTCAATAATCTTTGATTGACAAGCTCAATATAGCTTTTAAACAATTCATTTGATCTAATTTTAATCAAACAATAAATTTATCCTTTTTGACTCGTAGCGCAGAGTCCTTTCAATATAATTCTAATTTTATCACCGATGGAAATCTATTTATTATTCATTTTATTGATCTCAATATATCGCCGATAAAATTAAGAATCAATCATATTCGCACTAAAAATGGGCCAATAATAGAGCATACCAAATTCCCTGGCAAATAACTCGAATTGGAAGGAGGTCAAAAACGATGGCAAAAATATCTTTCACAATGTAAATCCCTACTCCAAAAGAATATTCTTGAACATTGTTACGAAAGAATACGTTGAGGAATATGAACTAGAATTTATTTCAGAATTAGACTATTCATCCTTCTAACGGGAAGTCGAAATGCGCAGAGAACTTAATTCGATTATCCCAAATGATTAACACTCGCCTGAACACAATTTAAAAATTTCACCCTATATATATAGAGTGAAGGGCATTCTTAATGTATCTTCGGAGGATTTATGTTCAGCACTGCATAGAGTATTGCTTTACGCCGAGAAAGTTGATTTGCGCTTACGATAAATTAACGATTTACCTTTTGCAGATCAACTCTACCTCACTCAGGCCACTTTGGAGGGTTTTAAGAGTCTATATTAAAATGTAGGATACTTTGATATCATCGAAGAGATGATTTTTATCAATAGAAAAGGAAAAGTTAAGGTATGGATGAATCCTAATCTCGCTAATCATTAACCCTACATTATGCCTAAATCTCAAAAAAGACAATAAAGAGGAGGATCACAATCCTAAATGATCATCAATCTTCTAAGTATCATCGAAAACAACATTGATGATCAAGCTAATAAAATTATTCATTTCAAACATTTTCTTGTTAATAGAGGTACATTAGAACGTTTATCATTTTACAAGGCATTAGAGGAATTCAGAAACTATTGCTTGGAAAATCGACTTTGCGTACCAAAATTTATGGTCTCTATTAAAGAGTTATACGAAGAGGACGATAATCAGTCAGTTGGTAGTGTGGCATAAAGAAGTGAAGTTATACGTGTATCGGTCGATGGAGCACTCAATTTTATGGGAAGAGGATCATTTTCTTCTCAGCCCAATGTGATAAAAAAGGGACTATCTCCTAGCAACATCATATATAATAAACCATTATATGATAGCAAGATTAGTCAAACCAGCTACAAAAGCTTTCTCAGCAACTAAAGCAATCATAATTTGGCCAATCAACCTAAATAGAAAAAGGTCATGGCTCAGAATAATTCAAGTAAAATGCTAACTCCAGCTTTTAGAACACAACAATTATATTACTCTCATATACCTATTAATCAAGATTAAAAAAGAGTACTTTTCCGTCAAGGATCGCCGCCCTAAATTCATTTAAGCAGTCCAGTTAATCAAGCGGTAAATCAAATCAATCAACCAAAATTTAATCCTCTTCCGCAACCTTCCCCGATAATTATTCGAAATTTCATAAAAAAACCTCAGTCAAAAATCCACGAATAGCACATTGGAAGTGCCGCCTCTATAAAATTTAACTATGGCAGTCCAGTTGTAAAGCAGATGGACCAAATCCTAAAGATGGAAACTCCTCAGTTTAAAATGTTTCATAGTTTTCCATCAGAAAAAACAAATTCAGATAATGACACTGATCGTCACTGTGAGCCTAAGTCGATTGAGAAAACAAGCAATATTAATTATTATTCCCCCAATTAGACATATTAACTCGATCAATAAATTGCTGAAGACCTCAAAAGATTTTTTGCTTTCAGTTTGAACCCTTGATTTTTTATCTCTTTTTATTATGATAAGACTTAAATATCAAAATAAAAATGGTTGCTGCTAGATGATATTTTTTTCAATTTACCTTTTTGCAAGTTTACATAAATTTTGGTTGAGTTAATCATTGATTCGGGTTATAGCTCAGTTGGTAGAGCGTGTGTGTTTTGTGTACACCAAGGCCCTGGGTTCAACTCCCAGTAACTATCTTTTTAAATTCAATTACTGAATATCTTAGAGAAAAGACTATATTGAGTATCTTTGATTGCTGAAAAGCAGATATTTTAACTATTTGGTTTCTCCATTTAAAATAGAGATAATTTCTCCAACATCATCTGCTACAATTTTTATAAAAAAAGGATAATTATTCATTAAAGAACAAATGCAAGCTTATTAATTTTACAAGAGGAGGAAAATATCTTGTTCTATTTATCAACCAGTATTTTGAACAAGACAGAACAACTTGTAACTATCTATGTTATTTGTATTTTATTTGATAAGAAAATAACTAGTAAATTAAATTATACAATATTAAGACATGGACCCAAAATTACACTCAAATGACTCCTAATTTGTGAAGGTCGTCCATTAGCAGTGCAAGTTCTCTCTAGTATATATCCTCAGCAAGAATAATTCTAACAAGGGCCTAAAAATTAAGAATCTGTATATTCCACTCTAAGAATTTTTCATTAATTTCAGCTCTAAGGACACGTTCATAAGTTTACTATCGTTTCTTAGTCAGCAGCTGTTTAGCTTCCTCAGTCGTTAATTCGCAGTCAGGCATTAACCCGCACAAGATGGTACATGACTCTAATATTTTCATTTTGGTTTTTTCAAAGACTTCTTCGATATTTTACTCACTTATTTAATAAAAGGTTAATCCCCGTTCAGAGGTATTCCAAGGAAATACTTCTCCTTCCAATTCATAATATGCCCGATACACATTGAGTCCTGAATTAAAGGCATCAAAGATGACTAAATTATGTGCTTTTTAATAATCCGATATTGTCCTTACTGATTAATTTATCTAAATATCTCATCATCTACTTCGGCGTGGTACATGTCGAGAAAATCTTGATGCAAGGCATTACCAAAATCGTTATTGGGGACATATCCTTCCTTTCTAATTGAAAAAAGTTTATCAGGACAGGATTTGCCATAGGGAATATTCATCCATTCAATAACTTCGCGCATATAATTATCTTTATCGATAAAACAGTACTCACTACGAATTCATAGAAGCTGATCACGAACTGATTGATGTCGATGATGGTGGTAAAGTGCTCTTGATTTTCAGGAATGACTTAACAGTACTGGAACTGAGATTTATTCCTGATTGCTAAGTTTAAAGCCTATATTTACTGTCCTACTTTTTATATTTAAATCTGTTCTAATTTGTCCCTCGTCATCAAAATGGGTATCTTTATTTTATCAGACTATCCGCATAGAAATTAATCATCTCCTTTTCTAATTATACGCTTATTTGAGTCATCGTGCTATCGACTGAATTATAATTTAATATCCAGAGGACTCTTTGTTGGGGAAATGGAGTGATCTTGATTGGCTTCTGCAGGCTATTCATCGTAATGATCCTTACCAAATTACACTTCATCTAGGCGTATATCAAGCTTGAAAGGGGACTTGGGAATAATTTCTCCAGTCTTTTCGCAATCTTCAATTTTGATCTTTTCAGTCCCTCTATTTTGTTCATTTTGTTTACTTTCGAGTTAAATTTGAATGCCTTCCTTTTCAATAAGAGGACATTCCTAGCTTTCTCCTTATTTCTCTTTTTCAAAAATTTCTGCTTTTTTACTTCTCTCTTTATTTTCCTCTTTTACTTCTTTCCTTAATTTTTTGGTTTATTCCTCATTGTTTCTTTTCTCTTCGGTCGGATAAATCTCTCTTCTTTAATCTTCCTTGATTGTTACTTGTGGTCTTAATTGTGTTTGTCGGCTGCTTTCAATGCTATTGATTTGTTCGGAAATAGAATCAAGGGAGGAGTTGGAGTGAAGTGAGTTAATGATGTGTTATATATGTTGCTGTTTATTCAGCTACAATTCACCTTCTTCTTTCAATATCTTTTAGAACAGTACTCGGGTATAGTCTATCATGGTTAGTTTGCTGTTCCTTATCTTTTCAATCAACACTATTTTCTCATTTTTATCTTATAAACTGATTTGTTAGTTCTCGAAAAGGTGATTGATTTGATTGATTTGTTCCTACCAACGTGCCATCAACTACAATCTAATACTTTCCAATTTACTATTCAACCGCTATAGTTTGTCATCTTTCTCCTATACTTCAACTGCTTCGTCGCACTTCTCGCCCTCCATTTCTTTTGACAAATCCATGAGTAATTTTTATTTTTATGCCTTAGAAAGTGATTTAACGTATTCTTGTAGATTAAGACTTTCATTTTGTTGGTGATTGCTTCGAGAGGGGAGTTTGTGATTGTTAGTTTTGTTGACTTTAACTCGTTTTTCGAACTAATTGTATGTTTTCCGTTCGGATTTGGAAGAGGCGACATAAAAGCTGTCTCCCACCAGGATAAATAGAGATTATTATGGTTTTTCTTATTTATTTTTGGACTTTGGCTTGATTATACTTTTTTTGGATGGAACCATTATCACCTTAGACTTCGTCATCATCTTCGAATTGGCTTCTTTCTTTTTCATTAATTTAAATATAATATTATTTACTTCCTCAAACAGTACCTTTAATTTATGAGAATTAATTTAAAAGAAAACAGATTTATATATTTTTTTGCAAATTAGTAAATTTCTCCTACAGGGATTAAGTATAATCTTAGTTTATAATTTATATACAATTGATTAATTTACAATGTAAGATCATAAATGTTGTTTTCAGTTAATTCCGATAGCGTAGGCATAAGGAATTTAAAAGATCGTTCCCAGCATAATGCCGATTTGCAAAATTAAAGCGCATAAGACTCCTGCGTATTTCTTGAATTTTAGTGGACAAATTTTAAAAGCCATAATAAAGGAGGCATCTATATGAGAAGATAAATACTGATGCAGAATCCATTTGTAAAGGCAAACCAAAATTGATTCATAAAGGGAAAGATATAATTAGTGATTAAAATATCATTTAAATCAACCCCACTAGCCATTATTGTAACTGTAAAAACGAAGACAATTCGACCAAAAAACACAAAATTGAGAGATTGTTTATTAAAGAAGTTGTTGATATCGGCAGTAAATCTGCCCAGAGTATCTCCAATGTTATATATGACCACAAATATGATGATAGACCAAGTACTACTCATTCCATCAAATGTTATACTGAAAGTAGGGCCCGGGTAAATAATAAAGGAAAGCACAAATGTAAACATTATTATGAAGGGATAAGGAAATAGTACTTTGCAAGTCTAATACAGAGTTTTAAAATAATTTTCATCTTAGATGTTGCTTTCCTCTTTTGTTTATAATTGATTGTTTACTTTTTATTGAGAGATATCAATTAGCCTTTGCTCCGCAACTGGATTCACTTCTTTGCTCTTAGTGTTATTTTGCTAATAATTAGGCAAAAATTTACCAATTTTATCCCGATAAACATCTGATTTACAGAAGATAACATTGAGAAAAAGATCAACAGTGTTGACAATAATGGCAATGACAAAATAGAGTATGATTGGAACAATAGATGTGTTATCTGCTCCAGCAATCGCCAATATAATGATTCTTATGACGGTTATAAATAGTCCTGATAATGCTGCTCCTACAGTAAACTGAGAAACGACTTCTTTTGAAAGATAGTTAATCATCGCGTAAAACGAGATCTGTGAAAAGTTACCAGCAACTCCAATGAAAAAAGATCCAATTATTAGGAGTATAAATCCTACTTAAGTTTGTGGCAAAATGATTGATATGATAAGCACAAATGCGAGGGCAATATTTGTGACAACATTACCAATCACTATTAAGTGGATATACTTGAATTTGTTGCTCAGCATATGATAGATGAAGCCTACGAGAAGATAACCTGCGTAGACAGGAACCGGTAGGAAAGAGTAAACATGAAAGTCCCTAAACGCACTTTGGAAATAATCAAAAGTTGCTAACATTGCATTCCACCCCAGAATTGAACTTATTCCATTTATTAAGAAGATTGCGATGGTCTGATTGGTATCCGTATTCATTAAATAAAAGCAATAGAATTATTCTGCTTAAGAAAAATCAAAAAATATGGATTTTTCCAATATAACAGCGAACTAAAATCTGCTAATTTCAACAAATACATTCAGACAAATGATTTTAATAATATTTCCTTAAAAATAATAAAATTAGAAGACAAAAATTATATATTTTTATAATTATTACACCAATAAAAGATCAAACCAGAACAATTAAAATTGCAATTATTCCTAACAGAATGGCTAGTGGAATATAGACTTTCAAAATTGAACAATAATTTACGTACGTACCGCGAAAACACATCCACCATATGTCAAATTGAGTCCAATTTTCCTTTCCTTCATATTACAGTTTATTTAAAACAGCAGCAACGTGATGATGACAGTTGTGGCTAAATTATTCATTAGGATACCAGCATAAATCATGAGCTTGATTTTAAAATTGCGAGTTTACTTCATAAAGAGATTTGTTATATTCGTCCGTTGACTCTGGATAAAGTCTAAAGTATTTAATGGGTTTTCCGAATGCCATATTTATTTTCTAATTTACTTGAATTTTACATTGATGCGATAACCCAAAAAATCATAGACTACTCCATCCGAACTGAATATAAAATTTTGTTTACTCGCAAATTCCAACATGCCCGATTGTTGGAAAAAGCCAGGAGATGCAGGGAATGATGGTCCAGACAATACAATAGGGAAATAGTTGTTGCTCCTAATCTATCATTTTTCTAATTAATTCAATTAATAACTTTCAGAATATTAAGCTTGATTTATGACAAAAAGTAATAATCTGTTCGATAGCTTATAAATAAAATTTGATCAGATTAAAATATTTTTTGAAGCAAAGTTTATTAATTTTCAAAAAGTATATTTTGTTTAATTTGATAAAAGGATAGTCATGAAAAAGAAAGACTAACTTACTTAGTCCCTTAACATCGTCATAAGCATTTCTAAAATGTTATTATTAAGTTCATTTTTAAGTTTATTTGCTTTAATTTGACTTCATGCATTGCGAAAATGCCCATAAATAGCAGAATCATTATTCGATAAATTTGCTATTTTTAAAAAGATTAAAGGCTAATTATCAGCAGATTGGTATTCATTTTGGCATCATGTCTAGAAAGCTTTCGAAATCGAATTATTAATAAATTAAGACTAGCTCGTTAAAAAGTACTAGATATTCATTCATTCATTTATAAACATATCTCTTAAACGAAGTTATGTCAAGCAAAAACTGTCGATTAACCACTAGATAGTTTTTAGACTAGGTAATGTTCTTTCTAAATTAAATTTTATAAATAATTTTTATGTTGTTTCGATTGTAGAGGAATCTTTAGTTTTAAATATTTTGAATGAGTGAAAATATGACTGTAGATTTTATTATTTTGTGCATAATTAATGCTCACATGAGGTCATTTTTAAAATGGATTGTAGAAATAATGATGGGAAAGGAGAGGTATTAAAAATTAACTTATTTTATCGAAAAAATAACTCAATTTGTATAAAAAATCAAGAAACTATGAAAATCTTTTGGATTTTTTTATAAAGGCAAAGAAGGGCTTCTAATGCTCAGGAAAATTCTTTTTATATCTTAGATTGAATATAATTGACCATCTCTATATTTCTTTCATCAATATTTATTGATTTGCCTTCGTGTTAAAAAGATTAAAAAATAAATATTTTTGTTTTCTACAAACTCTATCATATTGACATCGATATTAGGAAAAGTCAATGGATCATTAGAAATAATTTCATATAAAGCCTTTAAAAATACCATTTGTTTAATTTAAAATGATAAAATCCCTTATTATTAAAATCATATTATCATCAAATTTAGTAATACTTACTATCGGCAGGCCAAAAGGGATAATAATTAAAATAGGGATACGGCCAGTAGACGTTGTTGGCTTGCTGAGTAAACTATGGAATTTTCACTTCATAGGTAGATCTTTTCTAAACCTTTTATGTTTTCTAAGCTCCCAATTCAATAATACATTTTTCTTCTTCTTATTCTTTTTTCAGATTTAATGTGTTTTCAAGGGCTATCCTTCTGGTTCTGCGAATGTGGTATTGTCCAGTTCGCTTAAACTTCCTTAGAATGAGCTTAGCGGTAGACAGTTTGATGTTGAGCTTCTTGGCCATCTTTGTTAATCCAAAACCTTGATTTAGAACTAAATCAACGAGAGATTATCTTTTCTATATCAAGATTATCGTACTTTTAGTGAAATTTTTGCGTATTTGCGCTTGGAGTGAGAGGAGTCACCTTTAAAGGTCATCTTGAATTAGATATTACAATGGAATGATTATATGAATTAATAGAAACTTAATTTTAATATTGAAATCCATGCTACTTGGTCTTTGGATCTTGATTTTGTCATTACATATATTATAGAAATTAGCTCATTTTCCTGGATTATTAATGACACGCCGCTCTCTTTAGACGTGATTTATGTTAGCAGTTTGATATTTTCTTAAAATATGAGTTTGGAAAGAATGGCATATAAATATCATTAATAAATGCTTCATTTTGCCTTGTCCAACTTATTCATAGAAGATTCTTTTGTTAAATGCTATTTTACAAATGAATTTGTATAGAAAACTCCAACGATATTTGATAAATTAAGCTGAGTTATTTTGGCCCATAAACTTCAGTTAATCACATAAAAATGCGGCTTAAAATGGTTTTCTTGCCTTGATAACTATTAAACTGATAATTTTAATATTTTACAAAATCTCACGTTTGATATTAAAAATAATGGATATCTATTGATTATCATTCAAAATCAAAACTTTTAACCATCAACAACTTTTAAGCATGACAGTTAGAAAATTCTTAATCAATTTCATCATTTAACAATTTGAGGAACAAGGGATATATGGATTCAATTATAATATAATACGAAAACGATAAAAAATTCTAAAGTAATGAGTTTTTCTCTTTTTTATATCAAAAAGGATGATCAAAGTTCAAGAATATTGCTTTACAGTTATTTCGTAATTAAATTTAACAATATTGACTATTTAGAGCTTCAACTTTTTTGTATTTCATATTTGGTTTTTAAAAAATTTTCTTATAAGAGATATTAGTTCAATTAATAATCTGTTGAAATTATGAATGGTATAAATTATATCCGTTACTAAGATTCATTAAAAAAAGAGAATAATTATAAAAATATTACTTGAATTAATATTTCTCCATTTTTACTCGACGATAAGAATGAAGTAATTTTAAAATAGAAACTTATGAATAGATATAGGAGTTGGCATTAAGAATTGATTTTTAACAAAATTTTATGAATTGACTGATCATTTCGATCATGAATTTTTTTTAAAAGAAAAGAATCTTCTTGATTTTTTGCTTTTGTAAATATTCATAGCTTGATCCATAATATAATATTTCCATTTTTTGATAATAGCAAAATGGTTTGCCTAATTAAATTAAATTATTTCAGAAGTTTATGCTTTAGATCAATTGTATATTGATTAATCATCTGTTGTTTATTATTTATTTCATGTTTTGGCAATTCTGATTTTCAAGATTTTTTATTCAATTTTCCTCTTAAGGAAGAGGATTGAAACATTGAATAACTACAATATTAAAGGTTTCTGTTTGAAGTCACGCTTAGTAGAGACAACTACGAAATGTTTGATAAGCTGATGATGGATCATGATCCATTATAAAACACTTAACTGAAAAGAAATGGTTAATTCATCGCACTATAGTCTATTTCTTTCCATTATTTGAGAATAAATAATAAAAATGTTAAACAATCAGCATTTATCCATTCATATTATTCTTTTTGCAATTTTCATTGATTTCTTTAAAAGAATATGTAAAAGGGATCAAAAATATTGAATTTTTTACTTTTTCTGATCGAAAAGCTCTGTATTTTTTATTTATATGATTATTTTCAGTTGTTTTAATAAGTTAATTGTAATAATAATGTAAAAATAGTAAGTAAGAAAAAATTAATTCAAACGACTTTACTTGAATCCTTTGCTTCACAGTTTAAAGGTATTGATATATTAAAAATTAAAATTGATTAAAGTTCCAATGCAGAAGTAAAATTAACTTTTTTAAAAAAAAATTTTAATTTCTCGTAGCAGATTTAAATATACAGACTTTTAATATTAAATTTATTGAACATAGCGTAAATCCTAAATAATTTGACCATTCCCCTATTTTAGTGTTAATTGTATCCATCTGTTTCATGTTTTAAATCATTTTTAGGTTTAAAATTACATTGATCTATTATTTACATATTATGGTCTTTATTTAAACATCTTGACAAATATTATGAGAATAAAAGGATATACGTTCATAACAAGAAAAATAGTCACCATTTCATTGAACTTATATTAAAATTATTTACTATTAATCAGCCTCCATCAATAATAGTATTTATAATCAATTTGCCAATAAGGAGAATAGCCAATGTAAGAAAAAGGCCAAACATTAATAGATTGCTGAGTCACCTCTGGAATTATCACTTCACAGATAGGGTTTTGTTCAATTGCCTCGAGATTATTAATTTTTGGATCATGGATGTTATTCCCCAAGCTAGATTTGCTTTCCAAAATCATTTTCTTCGTTCTGCGGATGTTAAATTGCCCAGTTCTCCTAAATTTTCTTAAAATAAGCTTCGCCGTAGACAATTTGATGTTGAGTCTCTTAGACATCTTTGTTAATCCAAAACCTTTATTTAGAACTAAATCCACCAAAGATTATCTCTTCTATTATGAAGATTATTGTACTTTTAATGAAATTTTTGCGTACCTGCGCTTTGAATGAGAGGAGTCACCTTTAAAGGCCATCTTTGAATTAGATATTATTATCTATTTTAATGAGATGGAAATGTGATATATATATTTAATTCGTATGCTCTTTCTTTGGTCCGATATACATGATTATCTTGAACCAAAGCTTGAATAATCAAAATATATTCCTTATTATCATATGAATTGCTGCTTAGAGTTGTACAGCGGGCCTATACTTCTTTTTTATGAATTTTCGAGATTATACAATTGATAATAAAGGAAACCAACAGTTTGTTAAACGGAGTAGTATTTTTGCCTTTGTTTCATAATCTGGTTGGTCAATTTGTGCTTTTAAATAAAATTTTGTATAAAATGGCTTTAAGGATTCTGAAAAATTAAAAAAGAAAATATTTCCCTACTATCTTGAATGAGATTTAGATCATGATAATGCAAAGATATACTCTCCTTCCAGCAACTAATAGTTTTCTATATTTTATCTTGTTAAAGAGTTTAGAATGATCAATCTTTAAAAATTACAAATATTTAGATATATAACTGATTTTCGATCAGGGTTACTCGTTTAGTAGAGATATCTAAAACCTTATTGAGTAATTTTATCATTTTCTCATTGGGAAAACAAGAATGTATGAGTTTCATTTATTTATCATTTTAAAATAAGATCTAAAAAAACAATCCAAAATCTGAAATGCTTACGAAACAATTATCGAAGCCCTCCTTATGATTACGAAGTTACATTGACATTTTTATCAAAATCTAACGTCATTTGATATATAAAAAAAGATAATGCATTTGAAATATTTCATTAACTTTTGTTGAATCTATTAAGTTATATTTTAAATCAAAGATTCTACTAATAACATTTTGAAATATAGAAATAACTTAAATAAAATTACTTTAATTAGATTTATTAAACTCAAGCGACAAATTTAAGAATAAAATAAGATCTTGAGTTTTTATAATTTTTAATTTGAGTAAAATTTTGTTGAGGGATTTATGCAATGAAAATTAATGATCAAACATAAAAATTGACAGAATTTTACTCTTTATGATATTTTTGATAAAAAATATTCTTCTTATCAATGATTGTTATTTTTATCTAACAAATGTTTTATGAGAAGAGATTTTAATAAATAAAATAAAATACATATTTCGATAATATCTTAGTTTAATAAAAGATTCCATTGTAGCGATGATTATTAAAATTTCCATGTTTCAAGATAAATATAAAAAATATATATAGTAATTATGATAATTTTATCGTCCAATTTAGCATGTTACGATCAAATGCTGTAATAGCTGAATTTTATAGATTTGATGAGTTAATTTTCATGATTTAAAATAATATCTAAAAATAGTTCAGCAAAGAATAACCTCTATCTCTTAAATAAAAATTATTTAAACTCAATTAATTCTTTTCCTTGAAACAAATATACCTCAAGAAATGTTAGCGATAACAACTGTAAAGGTTTTATCTCTTTGAACAAAATAGATAAAATAGATAATTTTTGTCAAGATGATTGGGAATGGTCTTAGAACTATTAGCCTTAATTTTTAAAACTATAAAGTTTACATCTTTTCATATATTTGATTTGAACTTCAAAATTATATGAAAAATCAAAAAAATGATTGATACTCAAAAAAAGAAGGGCAAACATAAAAAATGTATCCTGTTTGTCCTAATCCTTGATTTTGAAGATTGTAATTATAGACACTGTTTTCATTATTTTAACCCCCATTAATAACATTTTCATTTCTCTGTTATAATGATATGCTATTATTGGGCATAACAGGATGAAGTTAATTGTTCTGTGAATCAACTGTTTCATAATTTTTGGTGGGAGTCACCTTTTTATTGAAATAAGTCCCTGTTTATTTGTATCTTTTAATGATAACTTTGGCTGTTGGTCGCTTTATGTTCAAATTTTTTGCTGATTTTGTCAAAGTATAACCTTACTCAATGACCATTTGAACTAATTTTTCACGTTTCTGAATATTAGTTTATTTACCTCTGTTGATATCTTCGAATATCGGCGGCAATGTTTTCCTTTAATCTTGTGATTGGTCATGATTGATTTTAAAAAATGTAGCTTAAAATGCACGATTAATTGATCATACTCTATGCTACTTTTTTGAATTATCTGAGAGTAACCGACACAATTACTCTAAAATTAGCAAATATATATTAACAGTCTTATTTTATTTTTCTTTCCTTTTGGATATTGTATACTTTTAGATAGTTAATATTAATAAAAAACTCAGCATCTAATTATCTATTATACAATCACCTCAGTTTTGTTTTTCATTAAGGCTGATAAACTATTTTAATATATACAAAAGGCTATCAAATGCTACTTGTATTTGCCAAAAATATCTATAAGAGTAGATTGTCAACAGATATCAAGTGAATTAATCTCCTAGCTTAACTATTAATTTCTTCTATTAATATATTCCTCAAAGTGATTTACTTTTTGTAAAAGTAAACTATTAAATTCCTTATAAAATAGCTTAATTCTCAATATTTCTTGAAAAAAAAAAATTGAACAAAGGGTTTTTATTTTTCTAAAATGAATGATTTATTTTTTTAATGATAATTCACAATTTATTGAAAACAGCAATAACTATCTCATGTAAATTTAAGATAATCCTAGTGAGATAAATCTATTAATTTGCTTTCAAGATTTAGAGTCTCATTAGTTTTGAATCTTATTAACTATTGTTTGTCAATATCAAAATTGTGAATAATTACTTTGATGCTATGAATTGGCTGTGAATTAAATGCTTAGTATATTGCCATTAATGAGGTATTCTACTTTATAAGAGTGAATAAAAATGTTAAATTGTTATTTACATATTAAACGAGCTCTCAGTTATGATTAAGATTTATGTTAATTTTAAATAAATTCGCAAAAATAGCAAATTAATTAATAAATTTATAAATAGTTTCGATCAAACATTTTATCTTACTCTTTTAATTGACAACAAATATTGAAGAAATAATAATTTAATTATGAGGGTAAAGTGAGATCACTCGGAAACAAATCAAGATAATCTTTTATTATTTTTTATTTATATTTTTATTAATAATCATTTCTCATATAATATTCAAGCAAAATTAGAATATGAGCAAGGATTTTATAAAATGGACATGCTCAACATATTCCTAGATGCCAATAAATCGTATAATTCGTTGATGAGTTATTCCTTGGATTATTAATATAATTCTTTCTTTATTTATCAATCATGTCATAGGTCATGCAGCGATAACTTTTATTAAAATCCATTTATAAATTTACTTTCATTATCTCTAGACCATTCAAGTAAAAAATTAACGATAAATATAAATCGATGATTTTGAAATAAGTAATTTCTGATGCATGGATCTTGAAAAAATAAATTGAAAATAACTTCTAAGTAATAACTCTATAGTAGTTTCAGGCACGAAACACCAAAATTATTAAATTAAATTTTACCTTAGTTCTAAAATGGAAAATAAATTGTTAAATTTAATAATCTATCATAGAATTAATTTAAATTTAGAAACATCTCATCGAAAATGAATAAACAATCAAGGTCTTCAAAATCAAAACAAAGATATGCACAAATTTCCCTTCAGGTAAGTTGTTTTTTATACAGAAACGACAAATGCTCGTTCAATTGGTCTTAAAAGAACAAAAGCCCTTATGTAAAATCTCAAAAAATCTCAAAATCAAATTATCGACTGCCAAGATGATTATAACCAAATATAAGGAGACTGGTACGTTCTTTAATAAGAGAATACGAAATTTGAGGAGATTTCCATTAAACAGCAACCAAAATCCATCGAAAAATATTATGGAGATGGAAAATAACGAACCTGAACAAAATCATTAAATTTAATCATAACCTCGTTGTTTAGCCCCCTAAGTACATGAATTGAATTATGTGCCAGAAAATATCCTCAATATTGCGAATTATGGCTTATTTGATTGGAATTGGATGTTCTTCTTTTATCAGGTATGATGATTTAAACAGCTTATAATATTCAAATAAAATATGAAATATTCTATTGAAAAGAACCTACATTATTGAACTAGATAAATCTCCGATCCAATTATTCTCTCTTTTTAGATTGATTATATATCAAAAAATGTTTTATGAGAATTGTTTATGATCTCTAATATTTTAGTTTTACGAATAACTTAAACCTATTTATTTTTAGCGTTAAATAACAATAACAGTTATTATTAGCATGATAAATTCATTGATGCGTTTAGGAGACAGAATCTTGAACAATACAAAAAATATTTTTTCACATCGGAGAATATGAATGAGATATTTTTTTTTTAATTCTGCTATAAAATTTGATTATTTTATCACGAGAATTTAGCAAAGTAAGTTTCATATATTATGAAAACTCATGATTGCAATGCCCTTCTATGAAATTATTTGAAAATATTTCCAATGGATATTGGACTGGGTTAATTTGGAACTGACCGTGAGAAATCAATTAAATGCAATTGATATTTTATCAATCTATAAAATAATTAAAGTTAAAATATTTCTATTTTAAGTGAATTTTATGATGGAGTGCTCTAATGTATTGCTAAATACTAAATCAAATCTATTATAATATCAATTAAAGGAGATTATCTTTTTCATTTTTTAATGATATCTGACAATACCTTTATGAAGTATATTTGTTAGCTTTGATATTGAATTTTTTGGACCAATCATTTAATTTGTGCGATAAACTTATTTTATTAATTTCTAACTTGAAAGACCTGAAATAAGCTAATTGTTCTTAAAATATCTCTCTCGCACTGTCATTGATGTTGCAAATTTAAAATTAAATCTATTTTTTAGAGAAATCCAATTGTTGACAGTATATATTTATGGAGACCTTTCCTGAAAATCTTCTTGAACATCAATAAAGAGTTAGTATAAAATATTACCTACTAACTTGATGTTATTATAGATGATTCCTCTATCAATATTATTGCTGATTTGCAGATCAATTTTTTATGGTTGCAGTAGAATATTAAATAACAGTAATTTAATGAAAATAAGGGATACTATTGAAGATTGTTCGAGATATTTATCTGCTCTCACGTACCCATTCTTCTAAGAAATACACATCGAATTTAGTTATTCAATCGTGTTTATGTTGTACAAACAACTATAATTTCCATGCTTGCAAAGATAGTAAATTACTTCAATGAGGTAATCACGATCTGATATTTATCTAATACATTTTTACAAGCAATTGATCTAATAATTTACGAGTTTATGCAAAGAATTTATTTTTTATTTTTGTAATCTGATATCATCTTTGATAATTGGCCGATAATCAATGCTGTATTTGTCAATTATTAGCATAAAGAATGGTTTTGAACTTTCTACTAAATATCCCTTTAGTTCAAAAAGTTTTCCTTTTAAATTTGAATAAACAAATTTACTAAAATACCCGTCTCTATTTATTCTTATTTTTTCATTAAATTTTCTTAAATATATTGTAAAGAGAATTGCATGTGCGGCCTTTCTAAACGTGCGAAGATATTTTATTTATTTCTTATATATTTCTGGCTTTCTATTGAATAATTAAAGATAACCATTGGAATATTTTTTATTTGTATCACTTAAATTTATAAATCGCGCACGATCAATGATTGGAAGATAATGATTTTACGGATTATCATCATCCATGTAATGATCATAAGTTTTTGTCCTGCGAGTAATCTTATAAAGCTTTTTATGCATATTGATTGAGACATCTTGGTTTTACCAAATAGGAATGCTAACCTACTTCTCACCGAAATCAGTATTCTATGCTTTATTTTAATATCCTATTCTTGATTTCTACTATCTTTTTGATGGAATATTAGTTATTCGCTTTATTCTATATTTGATAAAATGTTCATTGTTCTGAGTGCTTTCAAAAGAATTTTCTCCTTTCCGACTTATTCTACTTAAATGAGTTGCATTTGTACTTAATGATTTTTGAGCACTGGAATTATTTCTGTTAAAACTATACCTTACCAAAGAATTCTATTACTATGACTCGAGTGGAACTAATCTCATCTTTTATTGTTTCAGCGGAGTCTTCTGCTGATATCGATCAAATTCCTTCTAATTATCTCTAGTTTGAGTAAAAATGTTGTTTGTTTTTTATCGTGATGAATAATTCTTATGAATCATAAATGTTTGAGTTTTATATTTATTATCATTTCAAGAAAATAATTAAACAGACAAATTTTTCGTTTAAAAGTTACAGATATAAAAATATTATATAATTTAAAAGATTTGTCCTTTTTGAAATTAATGACTGATAATTATTCAGATGCTCAATTGATCATTTTTTAGTGTTGTCACTTTAGTTTTTCATTTGATACTGCTCTTGCATTATAAATTAGGTTTCATCGAGATATTTTTTGTCGAAATAACCCCAAGCTTATGTCATTAGGAAAAATGAACCGCAGACAATCACATTATTTACCTATTTATTTGATGTGATTAAATCGAGAGTAGTGTTAATACGCCCATCGTTAATCATTCCTATGTCATTACATTAGTACTAAACTTTGATGGATATTTGCTGAATCCAACATATTATGACATTTAATCAGCACTCATAGCTCTAGGATGCTTTGCTTCAATAAAAAATATTATGTCAGCTACTTCTTCTATTTTTTTTAAGGAAGAGAAGATGTTTTTATCTTTACTAGCTCCTATCGCCACACACAGCTTATCCCCCTACTTTTTGATATTTTTTAAGTAATATTAAAGCATTCTTTCCTACATCATCTTTTATTTACAATAGAATTTGGATTGTGTCCAACATCAAAAAAGATACGTTTATTCATCGCCCACTTTGGTTTTAAATTTAATGGTAGTTCTTCCATTCTACATGGCTGCTTAATCAGCAAGCCTGATTATACACAGTCATCAGATATTTTAATTCCCTGTAATCGTAATACATCTATCGCTTTTCGAGTGATAAGATTGTTTTACTAATTAAAATCCATTCCCTTGATATTGTCCACTTT